>Ga0065711_1030671_pt1 | contig 31812 bp, 19 predicted proteins | sample Hoacrofraction12_FD_59098 | JGI IMG/M metagenome (GOLD analysis project Ga0065711, IMG submission 59098) | Hoatzin crop microbial communities from Cojedes, Venezuela - Epithelial fraction 12 v2 (version 2) | ecosystem: Host-associated > Birds > Digestive system > Esophagus > Crop | place... | reverse complement strand
ATTCTGTGATTCTGTGATTCTGTGATTCTGTGATTCTGTGATTCTGTTAGATCTTCCTGACTAGGACCTTACGAAGCAATGATATGAAATTAAAGCGACAACACATATACAAATATATTTATTGTTTAAAAATCTTCAAAATTGTTGAAGTCATTTTTTGCTTCTCTTTTGATTTCATCACTGTACATTTTAATTCGATATTTCACCATTCAATATTATGTTTTTTTTCTACCTGGACTATGGCGACATTTCACTGTGATATTTGTGCCCACAACGCATACTGTTACATTTTATACAGAATTATCCTTTCTCTGCTGAATGTTATAAAATGTACATATTTGCTCCCACTGAACTCAATAGTGAGACTGGATGGCATTAGTAGCTGGAAGGGGCCCAACTGATTGTCTGAAAACAAGACTGAAAGATATAAAATAGTTTAATAGTTCATTTTTGCCAGAGGCTGACAGAGCGCTACCTTCTGGCTTCTGTGGGGAGCAAGATTTTGTACTTTTTTGCAGAAAGTGATTCAGCAATGTTACCTGGTCACAGAGAAGATCAGCCATACACCGAGAAGCATTAGGAGGAGCATAGTCAAGGTTGAGGGAGATGATCCTTCCCTGCTACTCAGAACTGTGAGACCACATCTGAAACCATGTCTGGGGTGTTGTGTACAGTGCTGGGTTTCCCAGTATGAAAGAGACATGGGTATACTGGAGAGAGTTCAGCAGAAGGCCACCAAGTTGGTCAGGGACCTGGAGCACATACCGTAACAAGAAAGGCAGAGACAACTGGAGCTGTTCAGCCTGGGAATGAGAAAATTGTGGGGACTCTTCATTTGCTGTGTGTTGCTACCCCATGGGAAGGTGTAAATAAGATCGAAGTTAGATCCTTCTTGGAGGTGCTGAATCAAGAACAAGAGGTGACAGACAAAAGTAACAGAGGAAATTCGTTTTCAAAATTTAAAAAAAAAGTTTAAAAAATTACATGATGGTGATCAAACACACTCAAAGACAGTTTGCTAGAGAGATTTTGGAGTCGACATCCTTGGAGATATTCAGCCCTGACTGGATATGGACTTGACCAGTTAGCTCTGCGTTGGTCCTGTTCTGAGCAGGATATTGGACAAGATGACCTGGATATCCCTTCCAGCTTATAGGATTCTGTGATTCTGTAATTGCATTTGTTTTGCTTCCTGACCAGGCAATAAAGTTCTTTTTTGAAGAGTCCAGGAAATTGCAAGTAGTCTCTGCTTTAAAAAGCACAATGTGATAATCTGTATTATCCCTCTGGTTCAAATCTAGAGCCATTCCTTGTATCTAACTTTTCTGATTAGACAGCTTTCAGTCTTTAAATTTGTTTAGTATTGACCACTCCTCCTTTGTCAATATCCTCATATTTAACAGTTCTGCTGATAACATGTCTAGTTGCAAAATTGTGGAGCTGTCTATACCCAAGTCTGACTGTGCCTAAATCAGACATATATTTCATTTTGTTTGGAAAACGTGCACAGTAGCTGGATCATGTTTCCTTTTTAGGTTATTTAATGCACTGTGTACGTGACAAATGAATTAGGTAATAAAAGACATTTTAGAAGAAGAAAAAAAGTTTTATTAGCAAAGAAACGGTAAAAGGAAAAATGCAAAATATAAATAATTCCGACTGCCAAATAACAGAAGGTAACCTTAATGACATCCATAATACTGGTCATGGGACATTTCGTATTATACATTAGTCCATTGTGTAAATTACTGATTATTAAACTATCATTCAGTTAAAATCACACTGAATCACACTAAGACAACTACATTTTATTTAGATTTCACCTGAATCTGCTGACCTGATTAAAAATAAATCAACCTGTACAACCACTCTAAAGCCTCAAATACTTTATTAATTTGAAGTGAATGAAATGCAGATTAAAGCAAAGAAGAAAAAAAAACCCCTTGTGCATTCCTTTTGCTTTTAAACTTTCAGTTATTCATCCTATACAGATTATTTTAGCCATTACTTATTCAGATAATATTAATATTTCCATTTACCTCATGATCCTTTAAGAACTGTCAATTATTGTCACATCATGAAGATTCATTCTAAAATGAAGAAAGTGTTTGAAGGTCTGACTTCCCCACCAATCAAAAGGATGAGGACATAACTGTCAACTGTTTTTATATTAGCAGGTATGCTATCCTGTAAACACTTCATCCACGATACTGGAAGAACAGATCTTGCAGTCATCAGAGCTATAGGGTGGGCAACAGGACTTTGCGCATATCTTTCCTGCTGTCCACAATGGCACAGCTTCTGACATGGCAAAGTGAAGAAGCTCAGCTAATTTAAGCACATTAAATGTGATTTGTCTGTTTTAAATTCAGCCATCTAAACTTTAGGTATTTTTTCTACTTTTGTCCTCCTACGGTTAGTAAAAACAGATGGAACCATCAGAGTCTATCATGAAGGAACATTCATGCTACAGGTATCAGAGGGGTCCTCCAAAAAGCTTCAGCAATCAAAAACTGAGGAATTTGAAATTATTATACCAAGGCACTGTCCCACTTATTTCTATAGTTTAGTCAGTCCCTACCTACATACCTATATGTCTCCTTCCTTGACATGCCTGCCCATCCACAGAGTCACTTAATGGTTGAGGATGGAAGAGACTTTCAAAGGTCATGTGTTCCAACCTTTCTGTTGAAGCAAGGCCACCTACAGTCACTTTCCCTGGACCACATCCAGACAGCTTTTGAATATCTCTAAAGATGGAGATTCCATAGCCTCTCTGGGCAACATGTGTCAGTGCTCAGTCCACAAAATATGTATTCTTGAGTCAAGTTTTTTCTTTCTTACTACATCAAAGAAGTATGAAATGCCTGCTTTACCATTAGCTGCTTTGACAGATGGATCATTTGTACTCACAATATCTTAATTTGTTGACCAATTTGATACTAGCACACAGTAGCTGCTATACAAAAATGCTGTGTACAATGCACTTTCCAGTTGTACTGCACTTGCGGTTGTCAAAATGAAAGTATTTTTTGTGTATGTTACGTAAATCAGATCAACTATATTTAGCAGACCATGTATACTATTTGTTGGTGACATGTTTAGAGTCATTTTAGTAGAAGAGATTATTTTTGCTTAAAATGAAGAAAATTTATTCATATACACAACATAAGAGAGGGAATTATTGACAAAAAATAGATTTAATATTTAAGAAATGTTAAAGAAAGTGTTGTGGAAAGCCCAGTTTAAAGTCAGTATCACTGGAAGAAGGAATTTCTAGGGTATGACACAACAGACAGAAAAAATGATAACTTAGAACAAGGCTATGATGAATAAATTCGATGCTAAAATCATAAAGCTTGGATTCAGTGAGGTACAAAATGAGGAGCCATTAGTTTGGAGACCAGAATAATGAATAAGGAAGATGATACTAAGCATGGCATTTTGAAAGGATGTTAGGAATACAAGAAATAAGACAGAATAATTTGGAACTACATCAGTCCTTGTTGATAATAATAGAAATTTGATACAATGCTTTTTGAATGTTATTAAAGCCATGTATCACATAACTCAGACACAGTGCAATCAAAATAATCATAGCAGAGTAGAAGTGTATCAGATTAATTCAAAGCATCCAAGAATTGCAAGTAAAAAAGAGAAATATCAAGAAGAAAATTCTTTATGCTGGAATACCAAGCAGGATGATAAAATAAAATAGTAAGATAAGAAGAAAATGAAACAAAAAAAAATTCCTGGACTTTTTCACATCTTACTAAGAAGTTTATTTGCTTCCTGGTATCCATAACCACTTCTGGATGGAACAAACTGTATGACTGTGTGCTCTAATAGAGATCATAAGAGACAGTTTAGTTCCAGTATCCCCTTTGGTGACAATCTGTGCAGCAGGGCTCACTATTGTGTGGACATCTGTGGTACTCATAGTCTCTAGCAGCATAGCTACAAAATTGTCAGACCTGTAGTATTAAGTTCATGTGGTGCTGAAGAAAAAAACATGAAGTAGACAAGGTATGTTCAGGTCTTTCCTATGCTGCTCTAGTACTGGAAAAGCAAGCAGTTTAGTATTTTAGAAAACAGTGATTTCTATTAGGATAACAAAACCGTTACCTGTGTGTTATGTACCATGTGAAAAACAATGCAAGGATATTTCTTTGGAAAAGAATAATTCTTCTTGCAATTTGTAGAGGTCTTAAAGTAAAATAACACAAATATGTGCAAGAATTGGAGAGAGATATAAAATAAAAAACAGCTATGCAAATGTGATTAGAAGTTCACAACAAAACAAAAAAAAACTGTTTAAAGATATATTTATGTTGTGGTCTAACCCCAGTGGGCATCTAAGTACCACATCACTGCTAATTCACTCCCACCACAACTGGATAGGGGAAAGAATCAGAAGGGTGAAAGTGTGGGTTCACATAAAGACATTTTAATAGGTAAAGCAAAAGCTGCACTCTCAAGCAAACCAAACAAGGAAGTCATTCACTGCTTCTCATCAGCAGGTAGGTGTTCACCCATCTCCAGGAAAGCAGGACTCCATCACGCATGCTGGTTATCTGGGAAGATAAACTTCATAAGTCCAAACATTCCCCTTTCCTCTTTCTTCCCCCTAGTTTTATTGTTAAGGATGATGTCATATGGCATTAAATATCCCTTAGTTGACCCTAACTTGGTTGGTTAGGGTCGACTATCCCAACTGTATCCCGACTTCAGGGAGGTTGTGGAGTCTCCTTCTCTGGAGATATTCAAGACCCGCCTGGACAAGGTCCTGTGCAGCCTGCTGTAGGTGACCGTGCTTGAGCAGGAGGGTTGGACTAGATGACCCACAGAGGTCCCTTCCAACCCCTACCATTCTGTGATTCTGTGATTCTGTGATTCTGTGATTTATCAGTCCTTATCAGTCCCTATTTCTTTTCATTTGTCTCTCACAAGCAGTTCCTGTTAGCCACATTTGAGCTCACAGTAGTCCTTGTTAGCTACATTTGATCTTACAGCAGTCCTTATTAGCAAGGTTACGAAGAACAGAACTAAACTAAATGTCAGTGGTTAACACCTCAACATAGCTGCAAAGCTGTGTAACAAAAGTATGCTAAAGCTATAACTAATTCAAACTAAATGTAGGTTTCCCATATTAGAACCCCGGAGCTCTGGGGTCTCGAGAGAGTCATCACTGCAGGGACTAGATACTGTTGGTCCCTGGAGTGAAAAGGGGTATTCTTTTGGAGCCTGAATGTCACCAGGTTTAGGGCGTGGGGCAATCTAGATGCAGGGTCCTTGGAAGTCTGCACAGGGAACAGTTTTGTAGGAAGATTCTGCCAGGCTTCACAATGCTCACCTAAGGGTCTGACATAGATTGAAGTAACTTCCAGGAACATCGAGGGCTGGATGATCCCTCATGGAAAAGGGAGCCAAGACCAGAGCATGATAACATGGCTGATGAGCCAGGGCTTGATTTGCATATGAAGCAACATCCACACCTACTACCTAAATACTTGTGGTAGTCCTACATAGAGCCTACATATTTCTCCTTCACTGCATTGCTGAGTGCCCCATTACAGCCAGTCAATCTTGACCACAAATCTGAGAGACCTTTTCTGAGACATGTCTGAGCTGCTGGACAAAGTACTACACTGTAGGCGTGTACTACACGTCGCTCTGCCTTTCCAGCAGGGTTCCGTGTCAGCCACTCCCAAGGCTCACTTCCGGATCAGGACCTGGGTTGCTCAACGCACCAAACTATGTCCCCTCTCGTCCAGCCAGGACTCCACACTACACTTCGCAACAAACAAGATCTTTGGAGTGACCAAGACACTATGGCCATCATGAAGGCTTGGCAGCACAATCCCTGTCTCCAAGTGTAGGAAAAGTTTCCTTAATGAGCTAGAAAATAGTTCTCCATCACAGAGCTTTTGAACTATAGTCACTGTGACTTGGTGCGTACCAGTTTGTTTGCTCTGTGCTTGGAGTATTCTCACTATATTCCCCACTGTTTCCTCCAATTAATATTTTTGTCCTGAATTCTTCAATTTTGTCCTAAATTGGGCAAGTTGTGCAGATGAGTAACTTCTGCCCATTGCTTACCTCTGTCTCCTCAGAGCTCCTTTTTAGACTTTTGCTACACACACCTCCTCTGCCCCACCTTCCCTTACCCTGCCCCACATAGATCTTGAGGAGAGTTAATGGCATAGTTTGCGCTCAAGTCACGCCTCAGAACCTTCTACAGAGCCATGTTCTGATCATTCCACTTCCTTGCTTTTTTCTGCTGTCAAGCTGTAAACCATCAGGACCTCTGAGCTTCAGCCGAAGATGACAGACTCTAATGGAAGAAAGGGTACTTTGACTTGATTTCTGTGACTCACCAGCAACTGGACCAGGCATACCTTCCATGAATTGGTAGGCACAAGCATCCTCATATTTCTTCCAGCTGTAGTGGAGACCCTGGTGCACACATATATTGGTCCTTCTTCCACCTTGTCCAGCATGTCATAATGAGGTTCTGACTGTACTTTGCCCCTCACCTTTCTGTTTACATTCAAGGTTCTAGAAGTTGCAAGGTCTCCTTCTTATCCTCCTTCTGGACCAGGCCAATTTGGCCATTTACAGGTACACGTATAGGAAATATGACGAAAAGACTTTTTTTATTCTCTTGTTCCATCACGTCTCTGGAGAAAGCACCATGAGGTAAGGCTGAGAAGCTTCTTTGACAAACTCAGAGAACTCCTTCCCATTAGGGGTACTTGCAGGTGATCAGGGTCCTTCTCTTGTCACTTCTTTTGTCATTTGTAGATCTCTACTCCTCATTCTCCAAATTCATTTTTTCTTCCTCCTCCAACATCCTATTAATGTATTTTCTCCATTAATTATTACTATAAATAAATATCACCCACACCCATCAATCGAGGGAGCATCAACTTGGAAGTTTCCCACATTTGAATTGGTATCCTTACCTTTAATTATATCCCAGTCTTCAGAAACAGGTCTCAGAAAAAGAATCCTCAGTAACAGAGTGATGTCTCTGTGGTAAGTGTCTGTCAGATATACATGTAAAGGTAGGGTCCGACTAAAACAATGAAAAAAACCCCTGGTGTCTCTCATCATCTTATATTTTACACCCGATTTTACAATATTTACTTTTACACAGGGGTAGCACTGTGGAAATACACTGTCAGTGTCAGTCTAGGAAATACTCAACTACTACATTTATAATGCTAAAATAGTATCCATTCAAAAATATTTTTGAAAAGGGAGATAGACAAATAGAACACCAAGAACATTTTGAAACTCATCTTTCTTGCTGTTTGTTTTCTGCATAAAATGTTCTTGACTGTTTCATCTATGTTTGAAAATCTAGGCCTAAAGATTTTGTATTCTTTCCTGTGCACAGCTGGAATCACTAATGAGAGTCGAGCACACATACTGAGAAGGAAAACAAAATTACATTACAGTTCTGTGTTTCAGTGTACCCCAAATTCTTGTTTCTTCAAGTGTAGAAACGTGACACTTTTGGGTTTCTTGCAATAGTAACTAGAGTTTTCAGCCAGGCATTTTAACATTTGCTATATTTTAGTTTTGAGTGGAAAACTTATGTGCAAAATGGAATAGTAACATTATAAAATTTTATGCTTTTCTTTTTCTCTTCGTAACAACATTTGAAACTGCCAAAGCTTTACCTGGAAGCTTTCCATAGCACCCATTGTTATTCCAAGCACCCGTCACAACTTTTGTCTCTTTACATTTTACCAGTCACTTACAAATCATCTACCAGATGAAGACTTTGAGATGACATTTTGCTTTTCACTTTGATCCATAGGCTGTTGCATTTCAACAACAGCAGTATTCAGTATTATGGTTCAAAAATGTAGTTCAAGAGCAGCTATTAATTTTAACAAATTAAAATTTGTTTGTGATTACTGAATTGTGTTAAAAGGACAATAAGCTTAAGTCAGATGCACATGATTTAAAGTAAGATACACAAATTTAAAGTAAAATTTAACCCTGTACATCATTTCTTCTTCATCAGTAAGTTGTTGATTTATTTATTCACCTCTATTCTATATTGCATAAGTAGACAGCTTACTTGGAACTGGAGTATCTTTGGTTATTGTAGTGCAGTTTGCTTGTGCAGTTGAGGAATTACAATCAAAGAAAGAAAGAAAAAATGATTGATATGAATACGACTCATTATTCTGTTGAGAACTTGTTTTGACATATCAGTCAATATAAATCATCAGTGTTACAATGGCCTTGATTACAATTGCTTCTTTTTGATCACATCAGAAATTCCTTGTCAGGATAACACATAACATGTATTTTCCAGCAGATCTTAAGTGTTTTTGTAACGTAGCTCACCTCCTCCTACGGAAAACCATACAGATCACCTACCTCTATTTGGGTTGCTTTCTGTAGCTTACTAAGAGGGAAAGTAATTTTAGGAAATATTTTCTTTATTTGTCCTTTAAGCTATTTACTAACTTTAGTTGAAATCTGCAATGAAATGAAAACCAGGCATAATCCAACATGCATTGATACGTTTCTAGTAGTGTAAAATCTCCAATGATGGTGGCTCTGGGCCTGACATGACTGCTTTCAGACTTACTGGACTATGTCAACACTGTTTAACGGTAATGTAGTACCCTAAATTCTCTTGTATTTCAACTAAAGTGGCTTTATCAGAAGGTCTTAATTTCCAGTTTGTCTGGCAATATTACTCAGAGAGACTGCTTATACTTTCTCCTTTGCCAGCTCCACAGAGATAAAGCTGGCATACTCAGCGGAATATAAAAGAACACTGACCACAACTTATTCTTGGGCTATCTATATTCACATATAAGATGGAATATGACAAGTGTAGTCAGGGTGTCCCCGTGCTCAAGTCTTTGGCCATGAAAGACCAGCTAAGTTGGAGTGGGATAAACTAAATGATATTCCAGAGTTCTGCATGGACAAGACTGGACCAATATTTAAGATAAACCATCGTGCAATAATTATCTTTTTACCTTGCTCCCACTTCTCCAGAAAAGTACTGATTCTGCATCAGCCTGAAGTTATGGAATTCATTAACCTTCAGGGCTAAAAGAAAAAGATTTTTTCACTGTTAATTATTTCTGGATCTGTTCTATGACCTGGCACAATCAAACAAGCAGGAATAGCTCTATAACAGGAACCAGACCCTCAGCCAAATGCTATGATCTATGCTTTATTATTAGTGTTCTTTGCCTTACCATGAAACAGCTACAGAAGAAGATATGCATGTTTTCTTGTAGACTTTGTGTTGATAGTAAAGAAATCCATAAGGGAACAGGAAAACTGGAACTGTAGATTTGAAAGTCACAAGGCCAAAATGGAATTAGTTTTTTTTCATACTCCTGAGGCAATTGATGTTACAGCTGAGATATTAGATTTAAAAGAAAATAGGTTTATATTTGAAAGAAAAGGAGAAAGAAAAGACACAAATTGCATATCTTCCTAAACAATATTTACAGCCTTTCACTCTCAGTTTTGAGCAATAGGTCCAAAGCCTTTCTACAATCTGTGCATCTTTACTCCATAAAACAGCCAACAGATCAGAAATACCCCCATGGTTTTTTTTTGTTATCAGCTAGCTTTAGACAGCTAATGGGGTTTTATTTGGGATTTTTAGATTATCTTTCATTCACAATACGTGTGATTATAGTTTCCATCAAAAATGCTGGACACACATAACTTAAAGCTGAAGTGTGTTAATGGAGTACACATTTAAATGGTCTTACAGTTTTTATGCATATGATCTTTTTATAATTTTCCTTTACATAAGAAAAACAACTTGCTAACTACTACACTTAAAGAGTTGAAGGGAAAGTTCTAAAGATATTGAGTGTTATTCTTTCATGAAAACATTGTTTAGAATCCGAGGACGGGGAATTTGGTGAACTTTGTTACGTTTTATAGCTCAGGCAATTATACTTTGAGATTTTAAATGAAATTAGACTCATGGGAATAAATACTGGAAATGAAAGATTATTCTTCTACCTCAAATAAAATTGAAATCAATACAATAATTTTGCTTTAGAGTTATCATTGTGAGTATTATTATTAGAAAATATTTTTTTTGTGAATTGTAGCACATTGTAGCCAACCATCAGTGTTTTCACCCATCACTTAATTCTTCTAAAACACTTTAATCCTTTCAGGACATGCTTAAGTATGTTCTCAAATTTCAGTGAAACTTAAATATATGAAAGGTACAGTTGTACCTCAGGTGGCCCAGAATATGATTAAGTAGGAAAACTTCATGCAGACAAGGACTAAAAGGTCAATGATGTGTTATTCTTTGTATAGCCAAATCGTAGATAGTAGATGAGTTTTGGTTTTGTTTTGGTTTTTTTTTTTTTTTGATAGGAAGATAGCTGTTTAAAAGCTTAGGAAAAGAACCTGGGCTTAGTTGTATTTAGTGGACATATTTTTGCAATAACCTCTTCTGCAACATTGGTAGATCTCTATTATATCTGTCATTGTGGCGCAATAAGAGTAGTTGTGTGGACAAACAGGATTTTGATGACTCAATACCCACACCATAGATATTTCTGGAGTTTTAGGTAAGAAAATAATTAAAATCTTGGTCCTAGACTGAATATTCATTGACAGGCGGAGGCATCAGATTAATTCTTGGAGCTCATTATCCAGTTAATACACTCATGTTGAAAACTACTGCTTGCATCAAACCAAGTCCTCAGTAAATGTGACAATTTAGAGAATCCCTTTAAAAGTATACTCATGGTCTGAACCAAAATGATAAGATATTCTCACCTATTTTCTTCACAAATTATAAGCGTTTCCTAAATGTATTCACCTAAATATCCTCCTGACACTGAAGACTGAACAACAAGAATTTTAAGACTTTCGGACATTGCGCCATTGATGAAGTCACTTGCTAGCATAGCGTGAGTCCTGTTGTACATGACAACTTCCATTAGTGAGAGTGCGCATCTGAGCAGTGCATAGCTATTATCGTTTGGTTTCTGTTTACATGAAAGAAAGGTTTGTTTCTTCTTTTCTTTGTCTTCATTTTTTTTTTTTACTTTAATCTCTGCAGTATCTACCTTTCCTGAAAACAAAAATTGCTCAAATATTTGTCTATACATAGATTCACATTTCCATTCCTTTTACGTAGATACACACACCAAACAGACCTATGCAAGGAAGATGGACTGCTAACATCTGAAGAATTACATTAGGGTGAAAAAAATAGAATGTTATTAATTTCTATGTTTGGGAATTTTTCGAAACGTCACAGGCTGATTTCTTCCCAAGTACCTTTACATGAGGAAGAACTTCTTCACTTTGAGGGTGACGGAGCACTGGAACAGATTGCCCAGAGAGGTCGTGGATTTTCCTTCTCTGGAGATATTCAAGACCCACCTGGACAAAGTCCTGTGCAGTCTGCTTTAGTGACCCTGCTTCAGCCAGAGGGGTTGGGCTGGATGATCCCCAGAGGTCCCTTCCAACCCCTAAATTTCTGTGATTCTGTGATTCTGTGAAATCATGGAAAGGTGGGGGAAAAAACAGGTGTGATGTTGTGCCTTCTGTGAAGCTAAGACATGTAATTTTCTGCTTAGGGTACACATTTTTATTCCAAACATGCTGTCCTATGTTGCGTGTAAAGCAGCTTTAGTCTTTTTCTGCCCTGCGATATTTATACTCAGGTTAACCACAGTGTTGTTTTCCATTTTGCCTGAGTCAGAAGGGCCTAGTTTGTTATCTGACCTGGTATTTTCCTTTCTTTGCTTTTCAAATTTCCAACATAAACAATTTTCCACCATAATTCCGCAGTTATTCTCTATTTTTGTGATACGTTTGCCAGCTCTTTGAGGTATAAGAAAGCCTTATCATTATGGTGTAAAACAGAATACAGCTCAAACATCTAATTTGAACTAGCAGATTCCAACATTATATTTGTAGTTCTTGTTCTATATATCAATGCTGAAGGATTGTTAGTAGTTCCTGCTACTTCTAGATTTGGAAACTTGTCCAACAGCAGTGAGAATGTTCCATTAAAAAGACCTACAAAGACCTGCACAAGATATGTGTTTACACACTAGCAGCATTAGTAAATAGTTTTGTGAAGTTGTTGTTTGGAGAATTTGTCTCTTTCTTTACAGTTCATAAAATTCCCATAATCAAAATCATTATTTCTGTAGATGATTTTTATTTAAAATTTACGCAAATTATTTCTTTTCAAAATGAGATAGATCAGGTGGTTGAGATCTGATGATACAATTAGATTTTGCCTTGAGATATTATTCAGTGAATCATAAGTTAGATGATTACAACTGAACACTCAAAAACAAAAAATATCTGTTCAGTTAAACTCTTTATATAGCAGAGTCAAGTCTCTATGCTGTCAGACCTGTTACTGGCAACTGTAACACCCCTGACATTTAGGAGACTTAAAATGTTATCGGATTGCTTTATAACAGAAGAAGAGAAAAAATTCAAATTGTCTTTAAAATACCTTTGCTCCTGTTTAGATAATTATCTTTTAAATTATCGTGGTATTATTTTCCATTTGAAATCTCTCTTTGTTTAGGTATCAGATATATTTCTCTTCTTTCTGACCTTTTCTTCTACTGGAGCTTTAGCAGTTTGGCAACTTAGAGAAACTCTTTCTGTGACATCCAATCAACAATACAATAATGAAGCTTATGCTTCAAAACATTATAAAGATGGAAAAGAGGGAATGGTCTTTAAGTCCTTTCTCCTTCAGATCACTGCTAGGCTTTTTTCCTTTCAGAGTCTTGAAAAGTGCCCTTTCAAAACTAAATTTGACAGTCTTCCACTTGGGTTGTTTCTGTTCTTGAGAACAAAAGCTATGGGATAACTTTAGTACTCCCTTCAAAAACTAAATTGCTTGCTAAATTGCTTTCTAGGCATCAGGTCAAAACTCTTTTGGACTTGAGTTATGTGTAGAAAAGAAGCTTTCCTGAAAGTCATATGAGTGATGCAAGAGACTTCACAAAAGAAGCAAAAACAAGAGAGTGATGTATGCCTGAGGATTTAGTAGTCTCATTTCTCCCAGTCAGGAGCAAAACCTTCTACAGTAATGAATCACCACATTCAGGGGTGTTTGCTAACTCAGCAATAGAAAGTAGTACTTACTGCTATTCTAAAATAAATATTTCCTGTTTATGAGTTTGTATATGATGACTCATATTTACCAAAATTCCTGTTCCAGATGTGAACCTAATTTACATAATAAATTAATAGCTTATTTGTGCATCTTGACCAAAGACTTAATTAACCCTTATCTTCTCATGTTTGCATAATGTAACAGCTCTTATCTAGCATTATAAAAATAACATGCATATCTTATTCCATGCATAGATAATACAAGAAATGTTTGTAGAACATTGATAGTTAGAAAATTTTGATTATACATTAGATTCCTTGCATTCCAGATTCTTAGATTTCCTGCTTTAGAGATAGATTTAAAGGTATTGAATAGAAAGAGATGAGAAATGTGGAGACAGCTTTTAAATCAGTCAAGTGAACTGGCCAAAAATACCTGTCTAGTAAGTATTATATCTGACATATTCATAAATCTAAATCCCATGTGAACTAATTTGAGGACAAATCCAAATAAGCCATATTAAGATGTGGAAAAATCCTTTAGTTTATAAACTCACTTGCAGGATGTATCAATGGTAAGTCTTCATCAGCCAGTGCAAATGGACCATATAAATACAAATCTTTGGTGATACCTGAACATAATTATGCAGAAAGTACCACCCGGAAACAATGTGAACCAAACCAACCTTAGTAGATGTCATATTACTTTATCCTTACTTTGGCTGTCTGGATGTTTCATCATCTCCTTGCTAATCATCTGGGTTCTTTCAGTGGAGACAGGAAGTTTCAAAAATTAATTGGTGCCTCCCATTTTAGATATCATTTTACGATCATATTAGTTGTTTTCTAGAGATGTTATTTTCTTCCTGTTAAATACTGAGCTAGCACAAAAAAATTAAATTAGAATCTATAAGGTATTAAAGATGGCTAAATTTAGGTGAAATTCTGCCTCGTGTATAAAATAAACATAAAATAAACATGTCATTTGCCAACAACACCTAGTTGAGTGGTGCAGTCAAAACACCTGAGGGAAGGGATGCTACCCAGAGGGACCTTAACAGGCTTGAGTGGTGGGCCTATTCAAACCTCATGATGTTCAACAAAGCCAAGTGCAAGGTCCTGCACATGGGCTGGGAAAATCCCAAGCCCAAATACAGGCTGGGCAGAGAATGGGTCAAGAGCAGTCCTGAAAAAAAAAGGACTTGGGGGTGCTGGTTGATGAGAATCTCAACATGACCTGTCAGTATATGCTCGCAGCCCAGAAGGCAAACCGTATCCTGGGCTGCATCAAAAGAATCTTGCCACTCTGCTCTGGTAAGACCCCACATGGAGTCCTGTGTTCAGCTCTGGGCCCTCAGCACAGGAATGACATGCAGCTGTTGAAGTGGATCCAGAGGTCGAGGGAGGTGATTCTGCCCCTCTACTCCGCCCCGGTGTGATCTCACCTGGAGTTCTACATCCAGCTCTGGAGCCCTCAGCACAGGACAGACATGCAGCTGTCAGAGTTGGGGCCAAAGGAGGACCACAAAAATGATCAGAAGGCTGGAACACCTCTCCTGTGAGGAAGGTCTGAGAGAGTTGAGGCTGTTCACCCTGCAAAAGAAAAAGCTCTGGGGAGACCTTATTGCAGCCTTCCAGTACCTGAAGGGGGCCTACAGGAAAGCTGGAGAGGGATTTTTTACAAGGGCACATAGTGATAGGACAAAGGGTAATGGATTTAAAGTGAAAGAGGGTAGATTTCGGTTAGGTATAAAAAAGAAATTCTTTCCTATGAAGGTGGTGAGGCACTGGAACAGGTTGCCCAGAGCAGTTGTGGCTGCCTCCTCCCTGGAAGTGTTCAAGGCCAGGCTGGATGGGGCTTTGAACAACCTGATCCAGTGGAAGGTGTCCGTGTCCATGGCAGGGACTGTTGGATCTGGAAGACCTTTCAGGTTCTTTCCAATCCAAACCATTGTATTATTCTATGATTGTATGACAATATAAATAGCTTCTCTCCTATTTGGTGAATTTTTGCTCCCTACAAGGCTGATTAGTTTCACCATCTTTCTCCAATATTTTTTCAAATATACTAACTGAAAGACCAAATTGTAAGTTAGCTAAGGAAATACTTCTAAATCATGTGCTGTATAATTCATTCCTCTTTCTGACATTTACACATTCTCTAGCCAACATAGTTACCTAAACTCCTGTACGGTCAATATACTGTCTTTAAACTGTCAAAAAACTTTGCTCTTAGTTCACTCTCAGAAACTTCCACCAATTCAGGGCAAGACAAGCCCACGTACCCTGCACAGTCGTATCAGCATAATGCTTGTGACTTTTATTAGTATTTGTAAAAATCATATTTATTGTGCTAAAAAATGGGAAATGACTAAATATGATTTAAAAAGAAGAGGTCATTGAAAGATGAAGCCAGACCTTGCAACCTCTGAAATACAATGTGACTTCTGAAGTTCTGCCACACAACCATTCCAGATCTCTGAGCATGCATTAAATCTATACATGGGTCAAAAACAGAGAGAGGAATCTGCTTTTGGTCCCAAAATAGAGTAATGCTGGAAATGTCACATTACTTAACACTGTAGGACTTTAAATTTAGTACAAAATTCAGCCATGGTGAAGGTTAGCTCAGTTTATGTTAATAGATGAAGTCCTAGACCAAGTAAAAATAGCCATCAAGTTGAAAAATTTATATTAAATCAGAAAGGTGTGGCTGGACATCAGCTTCTAGCATCAGCTTTATCCCTTGCTTCTCTCACAATTGCTATAGGACACTTCTACAGAAGTGAGACTCATAGCTTGAAAGGACTTACTGGAGCAAGATTTCCTAAATGAGCAATTTCTCTTAAAACACTCTTTGGGTGAAACAGGCACAGATGTGTCCTGATACTGCGTTTTGAACAATATTCTCTGGGTTGAAACATGATATGGGAAGTAGGAGAATTCTGTCTAGGTGTTGCAAAAGTTTGAGGTAGTTTTTGAATTCCAAGAAGATTTTGTAATGAGGCAGTAACATTCTGGGAAGATATATTCTGCTATTCGGGGCCTATGGGAAGCCAGGAATGTAAGGAACAGAAGGCTGGAGACAACCATTGTACAATATTGTAACCTGCAGGTTACACCTCCTGTGAAGGAAAGACGGGAGTTATTTACACATAAGCATACCTTATCAGGTGTTTATTAGTTGTTTCTGCGTTATTAGGAAAATGACAACAACTTTTGCCTTCTTATTCGTTGTTTGTAATAACAATATTTTGGACCCTTGGTTGTTAGAGAGTGTGTTGAGTTTACTTGTCAAGATTTTGGTAATAGGGGGCCTGCAGGAGTAGTTTCTGAGAGAAGACAGTAGAAACTGCACTTGTGTCAGACAAAGAAGACAACAGGAGCTGCTTTCAAGGCGGACAAAGCCAGTTTAAGCTGGCTCCAAGGTGAACCCGCTGATGGCTAAAACTAAGACAATGAAAGATGCTGGTGATGCCTCTGTGATATTTAAGGATGGGTAAAAAGTAGTGGCAGGAGCTGTGTGAGAGAGGAGTGAATAAAATGTGAGAGAAACAGCATTGCAGACACCAACATGAGAGAAGGAAGGAAATGAAGTTCTTCAGATGCCAGAGTAGAGATTCCCCTGGAGCCTATGATGAAGACCATGGTGATGCAGGTTGTCCCCCTACAGCCCCTGGAGGACCCTATGCCGGGACAGATATCTGCCCTTCAGCCCATGGAGGACCCCATGCCGGAGCAGGCAGATACGCCTTGAAGGAAGTTGCAGCATATGGAGAACTCATGCAGGAGCAGGCTCCTGGCAGGGTCTGTAGGCCATGGAAAGCCCATGTCAGACCAGGCCTTCTGGCAGGAACTGTGGCCTGTAGGGGACCCACCCTGGAGCAGTCCATTCCTAAAGGCATGTACCCAATAGAAGGGATCCATGCTGGAGAAGTTCTTGAAGATCTGTAGCCCGTGGGAAGGACTCACTCTGGAGAATTTATTGAAAGACTGTCTCCCATGGGAAGGACCCCATGCTGAAGCAGGGGAACAGTGTGAGGAGAAGGAGAAGCAGAAATGTATTATGAGCTGACCACAACCTCCATTCCACATCCTCCTGCACCACTCAGGAGGAAGACGTAGAAGAGTCAGGAGTGAAGTCAAGGCTGGGAAAAAGGAAGGGGTGGGGGGAAGGTGACTTAAGTTTTGTTTTTATTTCTTACTATCCTACTGAGTTATTAATTGGTAATAGATTAAATTAATCTTCCCCAAGTTGAGTCCGTTTTGCCAATTACAGTAGTGGGTGAGTGATTCCAATGTCCTTGTCTCGACCCACAAGCTTTTTCATTGTATTTTCCCCCTGCTTGTCCTGCTGAGGAGGGGGTGTGAGGGAATGGCTTGGTGGGCACCTGACAACCAGCCAAGGTCAACACGCAACACTATCTCCTTTCCCTACCTATGAACTTGTAAGCCTGAAGATTCAGTCATTCACTATGGGTTGCAGGAGTCATGTTTTGAAGCTTTCTTTGACTGGGACTGTTACACAATTGATTGGTGTCCCATCCCACCCAGTGGATGAAGGGAGAGGTGATCTTTTTTGATTCTCTGTGTTCAAAGAAAAAAACAGATGTGAGTACCTCTAGGTTTGCTTTATTGACAACTCAGAGTTGGGTCCTCACCTCAGTGAGTGGCAAAGCTCAACTCACTAGACCAGTTTATACACATTTCTTAAACTGACTGTAACAAGTCTAGAATCTTCATAAGTTTCTAAGCAACCGTCCAGTTCCTTAAATACATAATTTGTTAAGTTCTCTCTATTCTTCTGTCTTAGAAGTATTCTCCCTCACTGGTTTCAAGTCCCACTTGGTTTCAGGGTCGTCTCAGGGTCGTCGTCTGTCCTTCATCTTCTTCCATGGATTCTGTTTGGTACAATCCTGAGAAAGACTTCGAGAGACTTCAAGATGTTCTATTCAAAGTTTAGTTAAAGCAAACAATTTTCTCGTACAAAAAGTTTCCCTCTATACTGCGGTACACCAGTTTTAGATAATTAATCACCATTTTTTAATATTGCCTTTGTGTGATTAGCTTGACTGGGTTTTAAGCCAGCCTTGGGTAGGTCTGTACAAGGGACAAGGCCGAGAACAACATCTCAGGCCTTTCTGGTTGCATTTAGCCTTCTACTATAGTTAACTTATTCTAAACTTTTTGAGTAAATACAAAATTTTCTACACTCTGCACAGTACCCAACAGTCACAACAATGACTGAAGAGGCTTGATAAAAAACCCCAAAGCTTTATTTGGAGTTCAGTGAGATTACAAAAGATGGTAACTTTGCAATTTCACAACATTACTTTTAGTGCAGTGGGGTTAGAATGGATACCGACTTGGCAAAACTTACAACAAACTACAAAATGTAGCAGACTGACAAATTTACAGCTTCACTACCCCTATGTATCCAGAAGTTCAGAGACAGAGAAAGAAAGGAAAACAGAAAGATAAGAGATATCACCACCCTTGGATTTAGCAAGGACTTCAGCTGGTGGTCGGGGTCCTCTGGTGGTAGGTGTGCATGCCCTCTTACAATCGCGTTGCATATTTATACACGAAAGTTACAGAAAACTCCACCTAACTAATGCAATTATTCCACCTATCTAATGCATATTCATTATGTTGCACAAATACCGTCATCTGCGCTTTCACGGTGATTGTGCTGAGCCAACTAAGTCATCTATACCTGTGTGAGGGTCTCGGAGGGTCTCTGGTGGTCATTTGGGGAGGAAGACCCCTACTCATTTTGTCCTTTTATGGTCATGTATCATCTGAGGACACGAGGGTTCTTGTTATTCTTGCCAGCTCCTTGTTTCGCAGTCTCACAGCAGATGCACATCCTTCGTTGAGCAACATTGTAACAATTAGATGTTGCTTATCTTGGAAGACTGGCTGCTATTCAGCAACAATTCAGAGACTGTCTTCAACACTTTGTTCCTCTTCAGTGGAGGGGTACTGTCGTTCTCAGTCAGTTGCCATGAGGGGGGGAGTCTTGGTGGTCTCACAGTCCCCCCCTGGCTACGTGACATCTCGGAGGGGGAGAGGTGGGTTTTGCAAGCCAGCATCCTGCCTCCACAGGATTCCACCTGTCTGAGCCAGCCCCTCACCAAAATGAAGGAGTTCCCAAAGCACAATACCTGATTTTGGAGTTTGCTTATTTTGAGCGTCTCTGTCTCTGTTTCTTGAGAAGGATGTTTGAGACAATTTTTCGCTTTGATCTGGGTCTCTACAATTCATGCTCCAGCTGCACTTCTAATTGACTGCTGTGCTGGTAGAGCCAGTTAAGCTTGGATTGAAAAGACATAATACACAATGTCCTCCCGGAGGTTTAAAAGTATGCATATCTAATTTCCAGATATGAAATTATTTCAGGGTAGATATACATACTTATGTGGGTATCACAGCAAAGGTTATTTTTCTGATAAGAATTCTAGTGATATTATTTCAAGTAATGAAGGAAATACCAAAGTCTTAATCATCTAAGAAGCCTAAGAAGGATTTTTCTAAATTATTTTATTGGAGTATGCTTCTTTATTCATCCTATGTAGTAGTGCACTTCTTTAAAAGTTTTATTTAACCTGGTGTCATGGTTTAACCTGGCAGCCAGCAACTAGGACCATGCTGATGCTCATTCACTCCTCCCCTGCCTTGGGTGGGAGACGCTGAGAAGAATGGACAAAAAGTAAAACTTGTGGGTTGAGATAAAGACAGTTTAATAAGGCAACAAAGGAATTACTAATAAAAGTAATAGTAATAATAATGAAGAATATGCAAAACAAGTGATACATTATGCAGTTTTTCTCACTGCTTAACGACCAGTTGCACAGCCAGTCCCCGAGCAGTTATCGTGGAACTCATGGATTCATGCTCCTCAGCCAACCCTCATTTATATACTCAGTATAATATCTATGGTATGGAATATTTCCATTGGCCAGTTTGGGCTAGCTGCCTGACCATGCTCCCTCCCAGCTCTTGTACACCAGCTCATTAGCTGAACATGGCAAACCGAAAAAATTCCTTGATTTCTTAGCAACAAGTGAAATCATCAGTCCACTACTAACATTCTTCTTATACTAAATCCAAAACACTGCAGCTACTGGGAAGAAAATTAACTCTATTCCAGCCAAAAATGTGACACCTGACTTTTACACACGAGCCATTTGAACTTTGTTTTTATTTTGAGATTTGTTGTGGGGAGGGTTATTTTGATTTATATAATTAAATTTTAGACAATTATGTAATACCAGATAAGTCTGTGACTTGAACCACTATTTAAAGTGCATTAGCATTAAAAGACTTTAGTATCTCCACCTCAGTAATTTTCAAACCCTTCGTATCATTAGTACTTATTATTAATACTTATAATATTTCATTTCATGAAGATTTTTAGTTCAGTACTGAAAATGATACAGCTGAGATAATCTTCTAGTAAATCTACTTGTTATAGCTGACAATACCTATTTATAAGATGCGGCTATAATATCTGTGTTGTTTGATTATTCGTCTGTTGCCATACTGTCATTACTTTGTACAGCTGTGGTGGAATCGTGTGAAATGACCCTGACCCTTTTGGAAGTAGTTTAAAGTAGATGATACAATTTAACTATACTTTGGCTTAAAAAATGATCAGATGAGCCAGTGGAAAATGTAGATTATGAAAATTGGCATATCTACATGAATGGTTTCTGTAGCAGTCACAGTATTAGCTGAGACTGAGAAAGATATAAAGTGTAGAATTAATTGCACTGTGAATTTGTTCTGTGTCTCTGTGTGACTTCCCAAGAAAGCTTATCCAGATATTACTATAAAATAAAATCCACCAACTTTCCGCATCCCAGCAAAAAATCCATACTTGCAGTAAGCTTTAATTAAGTTGCTAGGATTTTATTAAACCATTTTTTCTTTCTTTTTAATTCTCTTCATGCACTTCACAAACCCCAGCAGAAAACAAGCGTTTATAAAGATGAGTCCCCTGTGGAGTCTATCAGCTGTCATACTCACAGGCTTCCTTTCCTTTTATGAGACCATAAAATATTTTCTACTACAGAAAGCCTTGCTTACATTAATCTGTTTCCTGAAGGGGAATTTCGTAAAGGTTGTCAATTCTTGAGATAGACATTAAAATTTCTTACAGGGGCAGAGTGGAGGATTAGATCTGAACTTTAAGCTAGATTTCAGATTTATTTTTCTTCATAACACAAAAAATGTGTCTTCATTATAAGAAAAAATCTTTTCCTTTGTTGATTTAGAGACTGATCTCAGAAGATATATAATGTCCATTGTAAAATTCAAGATATCACTATCTTAAGAATTTTCATAACCAACTATTTTCTGGGTTGCCCTTGCAACTATTCAGAAAGTAGTATTTATTTTTAGAATATTGGCAGCTGATACTCACTAACAAATCCTGTTTCATGACATTTATATTGGTTTATATTTCTCCCTGATTATGATGCATATGAACTTAAAAAACCCAAATAAAGAAACAAAAAAAAAATTCCAGGAACCAGTCCAACAGTAAGAACTAAGAATGTGGTTTCTCTGTGAGTGAAGGCTAAATTTATTTTAAAAAACTTCATATGTCATAAAACTGCTTGTCATTATTCAGAGTGGATGAATGGCCCATTAACTAGCATGCTAAGCAAAGACTCGGTATATCTCTGATGAAGTCTTTCCATCTTAGATGTCTTAGAAAGACCTTGGATGAGAGGAAGTTCAGTTCTTCAGACTCTGTCTGCAATATCAATGGCTACATCTGAGACAGTCACCTAAAATGCTATTATATTCGGTGGAAAGCAAGAAGTCCTTCTACTGCACAGTTTGTTTTACCTTGCAGGAAACGAAAACAAATGAACCACTCATCTCAAAATATCTGTTTGTCTCCATCTTCTACAAATAAAAACTACAGTGCAAATATTTACTCTATAGATGCTGAAATCTCAGTAGGATGAATCTCACATGTAGTTGTTTTACATTGTACAGGATTTTACAGGTTATGAATTTTAACACAGAAAATTCAAAATAACATACATGGCAAAAATATGATGAGTGTCTAAAAAAGGATCATTCAAAATTATCTTTTAATGCTCAGTAAAAACACCCTGGACTCATAGATACACCTTTGAAAAGGTGAGAGCAATCCTGAGCTGTAAAAAACTAAAAAAAGAAAAATATAAGCAGAACTGATGAAAACGTTACATAAATTCATGACACCATGGTGACTCCTTGCAGTTCTGATCTGGTAATACCTATAGGTCATATTAGAATTTTTAAAAAACTAGAAAAAAACCCAAACAGTTGACTATAATTTTTGGAGATGATCATGAATATTAAATAGCCTCCATGTGGGAAAAGACTGAATATGCTTTTTACCTCTCAATGTCATAAAAAGTGATAGCTGAGGGTGAAGCACAGTGGATGACTCTAGAATCATAGATGACATAAGGAAGGCAAATAAGGAATAGTCATTGAGGGGTTTTTTGTTATTTGTTTATTGTTTACTACAGAACTACAGGTCACTGCAGAATTTCTAGGCAGCAGAGTTAACTTGCTTTCCTACCCTACCCACCTCCTTTCCTTAGGAGCCTATTATTTACCATCTAGTAAACTCACAACTCTTAGAATTTTGCAAAATATAGAATATGAATTTAATTAATGTGTGAAAAATCTAAGGAATTCAGTCATAATTGTTACACAAGGATGAAATTTGACTTTGTCCTGCAGTAACTATCGTAGTGTAGCTGGATACTAGGGTTGTGCCTATTTTTATAGCCAATGCACTCAGCCATCAATTCTCTGAGTGATCCAAAAACTCCCCAGCTAATTTCTGCCTAGATGAGGCAATGGACTGACTTAAGAACTGCTTATTGACTGAATTCCCAGCAGGCTTCACAACAAACCGTCTGACTAGTGGCTGCATGCTGTCTCCAGGTGCGTATTTGGACAGTCCCCATAATCCTTCCTGCTGTGCATGGACCAACTGGTAATTATTACTTGTATGCTTAACTCTGTTGTTTAACATCCCAGAAACTCTGTGGAAAACCTGATCATCCCAGTGACTCCAGTGGCAGTTTCTGCTGTAGAATTTGTCAAACTGTACATATGTAATTTTAAACAGTCAGTAGGAACTGTTCCTGAAAATGCATAAATGTCATGTAAGGTAGCCTTTTATATGCAGTTAAGACAGAATGTTTTGTACATCTCTTAAGACAACTAATAACAAAAGGTCATGTGTGCAGTTGTAACTGGACCTGCTTTAGGTTTTTTTAAACATTTACTCAGTCCCTGACTGTGCGAAATATATGATGCTGACTCACATTCAGAATACTGGTTTTAGTGTGCTTTCAGCTATATATTGTTGTTGGCTGGGAAAATCAAAGCAGCACTGTCTTCTCTGCCTCCTAGGAAAGCTCTGATGCTCTTTTGAACATTTTTGTGTTCCCTGTGATCCCATTAACCAATTTCGTCTTTGCAGCGAAGAGAGATTCTTTGCTTCCCCCTTCTGTTTCATTTTCTTCTTATCCCTGACTCTAGTTGAAGATTTTATAACAAGTTATGTGGGAAAGAGTGCATTGCAGTTGCTATCTTCAGGAGAAATATTAAAATTCTCCTGGTTTTAATTGATTTGGGGGGCATTTTCAATTGTACTGGGCAAACACACTCAATCTTTTGTTACAGGATAATACTTTGATACTTAAAATAATAGACAAGAATCTACTTAACTGAGGTATTTATTTTTTTCTGATGTAGGTTCTCATGCCATAAGACCGTAACAAATCTATCAACAACAAAGTCTAGGACTAACCTTTTCAGCCTTCGGGATACCTTTACGCTGCCTGGAATTTCAGTTTGGTTGAAGGAGAACAACTTCACCAATTATTCAAACACAAGAATGGCATGTTCTCTTTTTTATGTGTTAAAAAAAACTCTCTTTTGAAAACGTTTGTTTCTTCTAGGAGAATGCCAGAACTACAGGTTTGACCCAAAGAACTCTTTCCACACACCCTAAGAGACATGAACATTTTTTTAAATAGAGAGACCATTCAGCATTTCATACTTCAGCAGAACATTTCCTTCTCACTGAGATTATAAACCTCAGTCTCCAGAGAAAAAAAGAATGGAGTATCTGCTTAACACTGAAGGAGATAAAAGTTTGTATAAAGTCAGTAGGGTATTTCTGGAAAAGTGCCTTTCCAACTCGTTCCTTTACTCTGAGAAGTCAAAAAGGAAAGACTGATAGCTAGACAACCTAAACATGCATCAGGGAACCTTATATAGAAAGATTAAGACTGAACCAAAGATCTTTAATGGAAGTAAATCTGCTTCCTCAGATTACAGCTAGAGTCTACATTGCTTTAAGGTCGTATAGCATAGAGGGGAAGTACATGAAACATACTGTCACCGTTTGAACACTATATCCTTTTATCCCATTTACTTATGATTATGCTCAGCTCTAAGTATTACAGAAGCCTTAATGCTTATACTTACATGAAGTCATACGTAAGAGCAAGTGTAAACTTAAGCTGTAGTTTTCTTTCTAATGGACTCAACATCCAATAAATGCTTAAATACACTACCGGTGCCCAAAGCACTCAAGGTTATGTTTAGGTTCTTGGAGACATGTGTTAGCTGCATTAGAGTAACTGTATTTGAGAAGAGAACCTTAGATAAGTTTTTTAAATATTGCTTGGAAGTGCAGAGAACTTGGCCATTGCATGTTTATTATTGTTCATTTCATTATTATTCTTTACATTATTAAGGAGGAGAGAATCAGTGTGTGTTAAACACTACTTGAGATTTAGCTCACAAAAGTTCATGACCTGAAATATAATAGTTTAAACGTACCTATGAAATATTCCATTTGGGTGTAAGTGCAATGAATTTCTCTCTGCCTTATGCTAAAGAATGTGCCTTCCTAGTTTGGCTAGAGACCAATAATCATTTTAGATAAAACAAGAGGAAAATAAAATATCCAGTGAGTAAAACCAAAACCAAACCAAACCAAACAAAATTAATTTTTTTTTACTCTTTCTTCCTAGCAGTTTTACAAGAAAATAATAGAATATGGTATAATGTACTTTTTATTAACTAAGTCAGCCCTTTCATATAAACTCTTGTAACCTATCATAAAAACTAAAATAACGTAACTTCACAGTAGAGGAAGTAAAGTGTACCATATTTGACCCCTTTCCTGTGGAATCTCATTCATTTACATTACTCCAACCTGTCAGCTACCACAACTTCACTCAGATTCTTTTTTTCCCTTAAACTCTATAAACCTTACTGCTTACTGTTAGTGTGCTTTCCAGTGTAAATATTCCTGTGGAACCCTTACTTCTTCCAGTGATTTCCCACTTGCAAGCAACAGTCCTCAAAGGATGGATTTTCTACCCCACCACACAAATTTATTGTCCTACACAGATGTGAATAATCACGCAGGCCTTTGCTACTCAGGTAGCAAACAGACAGAGCAGGTCACGTGGATCATTATTCAGTAAGTTATCAACATGATGAAGCCCCGGCTATTAACAAATTAAAACATATATTCTCTGACCTTTGTGGTTTCATTACGGAAAATCTGTCACGTGTTAGTCACTGTAGGAGCTGTTTTGTAGTTCATTTTCTCCTCTGTCAATCACATGAGAGAAAGAAGATAGGGGTGACTTGGAAACTATATCTTCAGGTTAGCGTCAAGATTTAGCCTGCCAATAGAGCTGTACCTGTAAATGCAGAGTCTACCTTAAAGAAAATTTAGTAGCTGGGTACCAGAGACTGCCTTTAAAATATCATCTAGCAGACAATGGCACGTGAATTAGAAAACCATTCAGTCAAGTTCTACATTGGAAAGCACAAAAAAATAGACAAAATAAAAAAATAAATAACTTTTTAAATCATCTGCCTAGAAAAATCACCATATGAGCTTCAATACAGGTGATGCAAACACAATATGAGAAAAATTAGTGCTGAATAGGACTTGAAGAAATGCACATTAAGAAAAGCATAATTTTAAAAAATCTCAGAGGGGAACTTTTTTCATATAATCATAGAAACTTAGAATCATAGAATGCTTTGGGTTGGAAGGGACCTTTAGAGGTCATCTGGCCCAACCCCCCTGCCATGAGCAGGGACACCTTCAACTAGAGCAGGTTGCTCAGAGCCCCGTCCAGCCTGACCCTGAATGTTACCAGGGATAGGGCCTCCACTACTTCTCTGGGCAACCAGTTCCAGTATTTCACTACCCTCATTGTAAAAAATTTCTTCTGTATATTCAGTCGAAATCTACCCTGTCTTAGTTTAAAGTCATTGCTCCTTGTCCTATCACAACAGACCTCGTAAAAAATATTTTCCCCATCTTTCCTATAGGCTCCCTTCAGGTACCGGAAATGCTATTTCCTACTTGCAAGCAAGTGCTATAAGGTCTCCTCACAGCAATTCTCTTCTCCAGGCTGAACAGCCCCAATTCTCTCAGCCTTTCCTTACAGGAGAGGTGCTCCAGCCCTTGAATCATCTTTGTGACCCTCCTCTGGACCCGCTCCGATGGCTCCATGTCCTTCTTGTGCTGGGGGCTCCAGAGCTGGATACAAGTCTCCAAGTGGAGTCTCACCAGAGCAGAGGAGAGGGGCAGAATCTCCTCCCTCAATCTGCTGGCCACGCTTCTCTTCACACAGCCCAGAATATGGTTGGCCTTCTGAGCTGCAAGCACACATTGGTGGCTCATGTCAAGCTTTTCACCCACCAGTACCCCCAAGTCCTTCTTGGCATGGCTGCTCTAAATCCCTTCATCCCCCAGCCTGCATTGATAGAGGGGGTTGGCCCAACCCATGTGCACCACCCTGTACTTGTTGAACCTCATGAGGTTCACACAGGCCCACTTCTCAAACCTGTAGAAGTCCCTCTAGATGGCATCTTGTCCTTCTGATGTGTCAGCTGCACCACTCATCTTGGTGTCATCTGCAAGCTTGCTGAGGGTGCACTCGATCTTGCTGTCTATGTCATTGATGAAAAAGTTAAAGAGCACCGGTCCCAGTATGGACCCCTGAGGGACAACACTCGTCACCGGCATCCATTTGGACATCGAGCCATTGACCACTGCCCTGCGGCTGCGAGCTTCCAACCAATTCCTTAGTCCCCAAACAGTCCACCCATCAAATCCATATTTCTCCAATTTAGAGAGCAGGACATTGTGGGGGATTTTGTTCCAGGCTTTACAGAAGTCCAAATAGATCACATCCATACCTCTTCCCTTGTCCACTAATCTAGTCACACCATCATAAAAAGCCACTAGGTTGGTCAGGCAACATTTGCCCTTGCTGAAGCCATGCTGCCTGTCTCAAATCAAATGTTCTCCACATGCCTTTGCATAGCTTCTAGGAGGATCTGCTACTGTAGATATGTTACTGTCTGTGTGTAGGTGAAAAGCCTTATATTGCAGACACAAAGTTGCAATTGAACAATTTACTTTTCCTCAGATTTATCATAGAATCATAGAATCATAGAATACTTTGGGTTGGAAAGGACCCTTAGAGGTCCTCTAGCCCAAACCCCCTGCAATAAACAGGGGTGCCGTCAACTAGATCAGGTTGCTCAGAGCCCTGTCCAACCTGGCCTTGAATGTTTCTAGGGATGGGGCCTCCACTACCTCTCTGGGCAACCTGTGCCAGTGTATCACCACCCTCATGTTAAAAAATTTCCTCCTTATATCCAACCTAAATCTATCCTGCCTTATTTTAAAGCCGTTGCTCCTTGTCCTGTCACAACAGAACTTGCCAAAAAGATTTTCCCCTTCTTTCCTACAGGCCCCCTGTAAGTAGAGAAAGGCTGCAGTAAGGTCTCCCTGCAGCCTTCTCTTCTCCAGGCAGAACATCACCAACTCTTTCAGCCTTTCCTCATAGGAGAGGTGCTCCAGCCCTAGGATCATCTTTGTTGTCCTCTTCTCAACCAACTCCAACAGATCCAAGTCCTTCTTGTGCTGAGGGCTCCAGAGCTGGACACAGTACTGCAGGTGAGGTCTCACCAGAGTGGAGTAAAGGGGAAGAATCACCTCCCTTGACCTGCTGGCCATGCTTCTTTTGATGCAGCTCAGTGTACGGTTGGCTTTCTGGGCTGCTAGCACACATTGGTAGCTCATGCTCAGCTTTTCATCCACCAGTACCCCTAGTCCTTCTCCTCAGGGCTTCTCTCAATCCCTGCATCCCCCAGCCTGCATAGATGCCAAGGATTACCCTGACCCAGATGTAGGACTTTGCACTTGTCCTTGTTGAACCTCATGAGGTTCACACAGGCCCATTTCTCGAGCTTGTCTGGTTCTCTTTGGGTGATATCGCATCCTTCTGGCACATCAAGTGCACCACTCAGCTTGGTGTCATCTGCAAACTTACTGAGGGCACACTCAGTCTCCCTATCTATGTCATTGATGAAAATACTAAACAGCTCTGGTCCCACTAAGGAACCCTGAGGGACACCACTTGTCACCAGTCTCCATCTGGACATCAAGCCTTTTACCACTACCCTCTGGCTGAGACCTTCCAACCAATTCCTTATTCACCAAACAGTCTACACATCAAATCCTTATCTCCCCAATTTAGAGAGAAGGATATTGTGGCGACTGTGTCAAAAGCCTCACAGAAGTCCAGATAGATCACATCTGTAGCTCTTCCCTTGTCCACTGACCTAGTCACACCATCATAGAAAGCCACAAGGCTGGTCAGGCAGGACTTGTCCTTGCTGATCCATGCTGCTTGTCTCAAATCAAATGTTCTCCATGTGCCTTTGCATAGCTTCTAGGAGGATCTGCTACATGATCTTTCCAGGCACAGAGGTGAGGCTTACAGGTTCGTAGTTTCCAGGGTCTTCCTTCCTACCATTTTTAAAAATGGGTACAATATTTCCCTTCCTCCAATCACCAGGGACTTTGCCTGACTGCTGTGACTTTTTGAATATTGTGGAGAGTGGCTTGGGAACTACATCAGCAAATTCCCTCAGGACTCTGGGGTGCATTTCTTCAGGTTTCATAGATTTATCTGTCTTCAGGTTCCTCACATGGTCATGAACCTGGTCTTCTGTTATAGTGTGAGGGTCTTTACCCCCTTGGTCCCCGTCTTGTGGTCCATTGACTCTGGAGGGGTGAGGAGAGAGGTTGTCCGTGAAGACTGAGGCAAAAATGTTGTTGAGTATCTCAGCCTTCTCCTCATCTGTTGATACAAGTTTGCCATTCTTGCACATTAGGGGTGTATGCTTTCTTTAATCTTTTTTGGCTGACATTCCTGTAGAAGCCCTTCTTGTTATTCTTAGCATTCCTTGCCAAGTTCAGCTCCAGCTGCGCCTTGGCCCTCCTGACCTCATCCCTACACATCCGGGCAGCATCCCTAAACTCTTCCGAAGACACTTGTCCCTGCTTCCACTGCCTCTGCACTTCCTTCTTGCTCCTTAGTTTGACCAGCAGGTCTCAACTCAGCCACACCAGTCTCTTCCCTTCATTCCCTGATTTCTTATATATGGGGATAGTGAGCTCTTGCACCCTATGGAAAGTATCCTTAAAGATCAGCCAGTTCTGTTCTGCTCCCATGTCCCTGAGGACCGTTTCCCAGGGGTTCCTACTGACTGACTCCTTGAAGAGCTGGAAGCTAGCTTTCCTAAAATTTAGGGTCCTGACTACACTCCTCACCTTTCCCATATCCCTCAGTACTGTGAACTCCACCAATGCATAATCACTGCAGCCCAGGCTGCCTCCAGTCTTGACGTCACTGATGAACTCACTTACTCTGGTGACATCAGGTCCAGAATTTCAACCCCTCAGGTATGGGTGTCAATTACCTGGCTTAAAAAATTATCCCCAAAGCATTCTAGGGATCTCCTGGATTTCCTACAGCTTGCCATGTTACTTTTCCAGCAGATATTGGGGTGATTGAAGTCTCCCAGTAGGACAAGAGACTGAGAGCGCAAAGCCTCCTGGAGCTGAAGGAAGAAGGTTTCATCAATTGACTCCCCCTGATTAGGCAGCCTGTAGTAGACGCCAATGACTGGGTTCCCTTTTTTGCCTCTGATTCTTAACCATAAGCTTTTGACCTGCTCATGGCTATTCTTCAGGGGCAGCTCTTCACACTGTATCGACTTCTTGATGTAGAGGGCAATGCCTCTGCCCCTCCTTCCCCACCTGTACCTTCTAAACCGCCTGTAGCCATTGATAGCCACACTCTAGTCATGGGACGCATGCCACCAAGTTTCAGTTAGGGCAATCAGGTCATAGCTTTCGAGCAGTACGGTAGCTTCCAACTTTTCCTGTTTGTTTCCCATGCTGCATGCGTTCATGTAGAGGCACTGCATCTGGGCTGTTGGCCATGTCACCTTCGTAGAGGAACACCCCTTGTTTCCCTTGAGGTGCTTCACAGAAGCTTCCTTGTTGACTTCTACTAGTTCATCTCTGCAAGACTTCACCTGTGCTGCAGTGTCCCCATAACACCTCTGGGAAACAGGCTGAGGGCCCGTACTAGCGTCCGGTCCCTCTAACCATTGTATATCACCCCATAGTTTGTCTTCAATTTTATTTATGTTTATGATGAAATGAAAAACACATCCACCCCCAAATAAAGAAGAAAAGGAAAGAGGAATTACTAAAGTATCCCATAATGTTCATTGTTAATTAGTTTGACACATTAGTTTATTTATGAGACTACTACACAATACAACTCTCAAGGATCAATATGAGCCTGAAAATATAATGAAATTTTAATAGTTTCAAATCTTCCTCATAAAGCTGTGCTTTTCTATTTCTGCTCTAAACTGGGTTTTTCATGTGTTAATTATTGGGTAGGTGGGTTAAGAAGACTATGATTTTCATATAGTACACATACGTGCTCAGAAGGCTTGGAAAACATTTTAGTTTAAAGACAGGATTTTTTTTTCTAGTATTTTTTCTAACAGAATTGATAATTATTTAGTTATTATACTGGAAATTCTTGTTTCTGAGAACACTCCAGCACTTTAGTGGCATATACACAAGTATGAACCCCACATGTATCACTGAAAGGAACAAAAGTGGCTGAACCACCTTGTTGGTTCTTTAACTTTTTGGTTTTCCTGAGGTAAAGAGTGTTGTTTATGAATATGTGTTGCAGAAGGAAATAAAATCAAAAATATATGGCTCCTGAGAAAATCCAGTAAAAACAGGATAATTAATTAAAAAATTATATAATCTGTATATTTTTGAGGCAATATATAGAATTTTCTAGATAGGGTAGAATTTTTGTAAGAGATTCACAAAACATAGAAAAAAAAGTTTTCAGAATACACACTCTGTGTCAGCAATAATGGCTTTGTGTAGTCATCTTTCTACTGCACTGATTTTAGTGTTCCCTCAAAACATGACCAGTAGGTATTTATACAACTGTAAAATATGTATCACAGGGTAGTGGAAAAATATGAATCACACTCTGTGGAGCCCTGGCTGGATGAGAGGGGACATAGTTTGGTGCCATTGAGCAACCCAGGCTTTGTGCCGGAGATGGGCCTGGAGGGCAGTGAGTGCAGAGCACTGTTAGGGGGAGTGGAGTGGCGAGCGCAGGGCACTGGTGCTGGGGGGGCGCTGCCGCACTGCCGCTTCCTGCCTCCTCGCTGCTTTCTGCCTTATTGTCACTTCCGCATGGAGATGACGCTCTGCACCAA
>Ga0065711_1002762_pt1 | contig 31812 bp, 16 predicted proteins | sample Hoacrofraction12_FD_59098 | JGI IMG/M metagenome (GOLD analysis project Ga0065711, IMG submission 59098) | Hoatzin crop microbial communities from Cojedes, Venezuela - Epithelial fraction 12 v2 (version 2) | ecosystem: Host-associated > Birds > Digestive system > Esophagus > Crop | place... | reverse complement strand
ATAGAATCATAGAAAGTTTTGGGTTGGAAGGGACCCCTAGAGGTCATCTAGTCCAACCCCCCCGCAGCGAGCAGGGACACCACTAAATAGATCAGGTTGCTCAGAGCCCTGTCCAACCTGGTCTTGAATGTTTCCAGGGATGGGGCCTCCACTACCTCTCCGGGCAACCCGTTCCACAGTCTCTTGACACTTGTCACTGTGTGACTAGTCAAAACATAGTCATTAGAGATGAGTAATTTTAACTGGGAGAAAGAACTGGTTATTTTAGAATCATATGAGAAACAAATTCTGCCATTTAAATTTAGCAGCCCTAAGAACTGGTAACTAGCTTCTTGAGATGAGTGGTGAGTTATGGAAACTGAAACAACTAACCTCATGGACCATGGCACACATACTCTGGTATCAATGGCATTGAAGCTGATTTAAGCAAACACACACACACACTGAAACAGCTAACCCTTATGGACTGTGGCACACAAACTCTGGTATCAATGGTATTGAAGCTGATTTGAGCAAACACACACACAGAGTGCCATTGATTTGTGTGTTACAAAATTATTCTTGGTTCCTGAGGTGTCCTAAGAATTTTACTTGTGTTAATGCTTTGCAGTTAGCAACGTGGATGCGCTGGAGAAGTATTTCCAAGGCATGCCATATTGCCATGTTGGCTTTTTGTACTTTGTGTGTGTATTTATACTTTTCTCCCTCAAGGTGAGATGGCTGTATTCCCCAAGCTTGTCAGTGCTTAAATACATATTTAACTCTGTGCAAAGATCAAATCACATGCCTGTTTGCGGTACCAGAGCTTTAATACCTGTAAACTCTCTCATGTACTGACTCTATCCACAGTGCTTCACAGACTTCAAAGCATCCTATGGTGAGTTAATCTCTTGCTGCCTTGACTCTTAGTTACTAGAAGTAAAAGCAAGAAGAGATTTGTTCAACTGAGATTAAAAGAAGGACAGCATGAGAGAGAGAAAATACAAAAACAAGACAGGCATTTCAGGCAGTAGAAACACTGTACGTAGTCACCCTTGCCATCATAAAAAGATATGTCTGCAAAAAGTCAGTATTTTGTGGTCAGGCAGAGAACTGGGAGGGGCAAGACAATGTGATAGAGGAAGAAAAGAAAGGAACAGCCAGCACTGCAGATATGGAGGAGAATTATGAAATACCAATCCATTGATAATCCGATGTATGAATCTGGTCTAATTTTTTCTCCTTAGAATAAAAGTGGTTATTTTGGTATGCTAAAGAAGTAAGCTTAAAGGAGATGGGTAAATTTCTCTTATTTCCCACTTTTCTTTCTGAAATACTGATGTATCAGTAGGATCTTAGTATGCTTTTGGGCTTCCCTTGGGGCCGTTTCTTTTATGTAATATAACCTAAGATATAGTTTACTTGCCATGTGTGGTATATAGTAAAATGTGATGCTGTGTAAACATTTAGATCTTTAATTTTATTGCAATACATTAACAACTTAGGAACTATACAGTGAAAAACAGTGGGTAGGGTTGGGCTTAGAGATGTTGCCAAAGAATTCCTTACCATCATGTTGGTTGTTTCTGCTAGGGAACTTTGCTGAAGATAAGGCATACCCTTTCTTTCTCAGTGACAAGGACTGGGGGTTCTGCCTCCAAAAGTCAATCTAGATCAGAGGATGTGACCCAAAAACTTGTCAGACTTGCTTGTAATGGTAAAAGAATTCCGTTTCGTGTTGTCAGCATTTCATTACTCTGTGTCACAAAAATTGTTCACTTCACATCTCCCATGTTCCTGAGCTGGATTAAAATGGCAGAGTTCTGGTTTGATGTAGAATTTGTTCTCTGTTTGTTACATGGACATTAACTGTTGCCACTGTTTATCCTCTGAAGGAGGTTAAAGCAGAAACGTAAGTGAATGTGACTTTTGATAATGAGAGGGTGGAAAGTGTACATTATGTCAGAACAGAAAGCAATTGCAGGGCAGAGCAATTTCTCCCCACTTCAAGAAAAAAAACCCAGAAAATAAGAGGAATATTTTCATTAAAGGGAGAATCATCTCTAATCTTACTTTGTCTGTCATCTTCCACTGCAGAGCTTTCATCAGTAACCTTCCACATCCCATCTTATTTTAAAAACAAGAATTAACATACAAGAAGTTAATAACATGTTATCACATGTTGAAATAAATTGTTGGGTCAGCCACTCAGATGTAAACACTGCCTGGCTTTGAGGAAAATGTTGTTCAGTTGCTTCTCTTGGAAGATCAATGGCCAAAGAAGCAATCAGGTCAGTGTGTTCATGACATCTTAGTAGGACAGTCTTACTTCACTAAGGCTGACAAATTGATGCTGACATATCAAAAGATGGTTCAAATGCACTGACAGATGGGAAAGATAAGAAGGTTAGAGAACATGACCTGTGAAGGAAGGCTGAAGGAATGGGGTTTGTTTCTGCTAAAGAGGACTGGCAGATGGAGGGGGCAAGAGTTAGGTGTATCAATATATAAGCAGTTGTTGGACATGGAATTAATAATTGCTGTGTTACTGCTAGGCTGAGGAACAATGCATCGAACTTGTGATGCTATTTAGTTTGTTTCAGTTACAAAATGGGCAAAATGCCCTTATTTTAATGGTAGATTTGAAAAGGTGAAACATACCTGGGGAAGTTTTAAAAGCCCTCAGGGGTTTTGAGGAGTGTGTCAGATGAGCATCTGGTGATGTCAACTTATTTGATTTTGCATGAGTGATGGAGTCTCCAAAAGTAATTTTCAGCCCACATGTCTGTGATTCAGATAGTGTACAACATAAAGGGTGGAAAAGTCTGAATTGTGTGAAGAACAATTTAGACTTGTGGGAGGACTGTGATTTAATGTCCTCCTCTCCCTCCATTGTATGTGAGCACATGCCTATCTTTAATGGGAGCCTTTCTACTAATATCATAGAAGAAATCCACCTGAATTACAGTTGCAGTTGAGGACATTCTATTTCCCCTTTCATTTTAGCCCTTCACATACTTAGGCAGGAGAAGTCTTTAAAGATAGAGAGGTTTTGAGTATCCTCACCTCTATCCAAGATGATGCAGGAGCAAAAGAAGCCCTTATGCAGACACCATGCCCAAAGAAGATTTGCCATGCTTTGTCTGGCCAAGTACATGCCAAAACAGCCTTTTTATTCTCTTCATTCAGAAATCATTTGCCCCTTAGTGGTTCAAGTGACTAGCTGTGAAAAGTCATGAAAATATTTTTTTCTGATTAAAAGAAGAGGACACTTTCACCAAGCTGTCCCCTGATGGCTTGTGGGAAGCTGAAGTCTAAGGGGATAGCTGAGATTTCCAAATAAGTGTGTCAAGACATAAGAAGGTCCCTGCTTCTCTGAGAAGTTAAGACTTCTCTGACTTTAAAAATTTAAGTTCACCTTTACTCTCATGACTTTGATCTTAAATTTGTCCTTCTACTCTTTAGAAGAACATTCTCCAATTTCCCTGAAAGACAGAACCTATCTTATGAGATTTCCATGCATAACATCAAGCAATTTACATAGAAATATCAAGGTAAAGCTTGCAATTGCTTTACCTTGGGGGCTCACATATGGTAAACAAAATACAATAGGAGTTGGGTAGTAAAATATGAGTGTTCCTGAGCTCAAATAAGGATTTTCTATCTATCTCACCAGTAAAAATAAAAAACTTTAAGTTAATAATTTTATGAATTATTACCTGGCATAAAATGGCAGCTGTAGAATGCACTGAGAATTGAAGATAACTTAGTTGGCCTGTTGTAAAGCAAATTAATATTAACAACCTGTCTATTTTTCCATGTAATTAAGCAATAATGATCAAAGCTCAATGCCTTTCTTGGAGATTAATGATGACTTGGAAAATTAATGGTGAGGTGAAAGCAAGGACCTTTAGCCATAGCAAATTGTTAAGAATCCAGAAAACACACTGGGCTGAGTCATTCAGTTTGGTTTATAATTATTTAAATACTGATTTTTCCTGTATTTATTAGAAAACAAATTGATATTCATACATGCTAAATAGTGCAAGATTCAACATTTTTGTAGTAAGCAGCCAAATGAAGAGTAGGCTCAGGTTCCAGCCAGGGTCAGCTCTGAGAACAAGCCTAATGACTGTTTCTGGCACTGTTACCTAAAGTCTCTACTTCTCACTCTTTTCACGACATGGATTCTAGGATTCATTACTGGTACTCATGTTGCTCTCACTCATGAAATTACTCTCTTACTAGGTGATTAAAGCAAAGCTAGCATGTGGTCTTTGCAGGATGAAGTCCCATACATTGCTGCCTTAGTGCCTGGTAAAGGAAACACATCAGCACTTTCACTCTACTTTTGCACAGTGGGAAAGACATTTCTGAGGCATTTTTTTTCTTTTTAAGAGTTGCCCTTCTTTATTAATGTTCTCAGATCAAATAGTGGACAGCAAAAAAAATTCAGCAGAAACTGGCCATCTGGGGTCTTTGTGCCCAGGGAGCTGCAATAGAATTTACTAGATCTTCTAAAAATTTTATTCTTCAGGTTCTGAGCTGAATCTGGCACTCACTGCAGTCAACAGCATAACTACTATCGAGTTCTCTGGTGCAAAATCAAGATGAAAGCTTGTTCTCTTTTTTCTTTTTTTTTTCCTACAATAGCACAAATCAGAAGTAATTTCATTGAAATCAATGGAAATACTTCTGTGAGAGGTGACTCAAATCTAAGCTATTGCCAGTTCATGGTACACTCATTCTACCACACCTCACCATGGGAATACTTCTGTTTCAATTAGACACGATATGAGAGAAATCTTTTTCACTAAGGCTTTTAAAGTGGTGATAGTTACTGAGATTTTAAAACTGTTTCTGAAATGTTTTACTGAAGTTCTAACTGTGGGCGGTAGACGAACACCCTTTGCTTCTTAGTTTGTTGCCTAGGTAGTAACTAGACACCAGTATTTGACAACATTTGCACGAACCTCCTGTTTTAGACATTCCTTTGCAATGGCTGCAAGAGACAGCTTTAATAACTCAATGACAGCCAGAAAAGAACAATATCTGCAGATACCTGTAGTGTGAAAGATGCAAGTATCTCTAATACCAAAAGGCTGGGTTTTAATCTAAAAATGCTGAACTCTTATATACCCTGCTTATTTCTCCTCTACATAGACAGATTTGTTTGCAAATGTTTGAGAAATTAAAGAGAAGCTTGTTTATCCGTTTATTTGTTTAAACTATAATTCTATTTGAAGACCAGCATAAATCAATAAACTCATTCAGAATGGTTTCCTGCATAACACAACCAAGCATGTTGCAAAGCCAGACGGGCGGATTAGAGGGTGGGGGTTTTTTTGGTTTATTTGCTTTTCTTTCTTCCTGAATGAACTCTTCATCGAAGTTTCTGTTTCTTTATATTTTGGTTGGAGATTGAGACAACGGAAACAATCTGTAACTCACTGAAAACTGGCCAACAAACCAATCCCTCTATTATTTTGGTAAATGTTACCTTTGTTCTGATCTTTAAATGTATTAGTGGAACAGAATATTGATTTGGGTGATACTAAAAGCAAGATAGTACAAAAGTCATGTTTCCCTGCAGCAGATTGCATAGTATACAGTGGGATCCTGCAGACATTTATGAATATGCATGGTTTTATGTGAAAATGCTAGAAGCCCTGAAACAAAAGCCAGTCTTCTCTTTGTTGAGAGTGTGGATACCAAGTCTTACTAATAATCACATAAAATTATATGCTTTGTGCTTTTATTTTGTTGTACAGCTTTATAATATGTTGCTTTTTGCACATACTCTTTTGTGGCAGTCAATCCTGACAATGTCCCTTTAAGATTTAATTTATATTCCTTGTGGCTTTTTAATACAGCATACAGCAGTTGTTGAGAGGTTTAACGAGTGTGTGCTGGAACCATCTGGAATCACAGAAGTAAGCAGCAGCATTTTATTTCAGGTTCATAATCCATTTGTAAAAGCCTACATGCTGTCATCCTGCACTTTTTAACAGGAATGAAAAGCTGAGCCAAACGGGGAGCTGCTTTGTGGTGCTGGTAAGGCAGAAGTGAAAAGCTCAGGGAAGTCTACGTGAGTCCTGAGTCAGGTGCCTTGTTAGTATAATCTGGAGTACACTGAATGGCGTCTGTCTCCCAGGGTAGTGATGCACAATTTTCCTGTTTTATTTGCTGTAGGCATTGCTAATATTGTAGAAATCCAGAGGCAACGTGTGGCAAAAGAAATTGTCTGTATTAAAGCAAACCTCAGCCTCATATCAGTGTGGAACTCCAGTGTCGCATGTTTTCTTGCAAAGTGTTGAGGAAAAAATGGGAGTGTGTGGTGGCCAGATATGTCTGCATTGCAAGTATCCTACATTCTGCTGTGCTGTTCTAGGGCAGTAGAGTGCCTAAAAAATGTGCAAGCACCGGCCAGTGCGGTGCTATGAAACAGCAGGATTTGATGAACACAAGAATCTTCCTTCTCTCTAGCCTAGAATAGTGCTAAATTCAGAGTCCTCTGACAAGAACATCTGTCACCCCTGTATTCACTTTTTTCCTTCATCTTAACTGCTGTACTACTTTAACCCTGCCAAGTGTCGTGGCTGTGGTGACTGTGCAAAGTTGTTACGCAGGGTCACAAAAAGACAACTGTTCTGCACTCACTCTTCACGCTGGGTTACCCCACCTACATTCTGCATGTAATGTGGCTCAGAGAAGACACAGTTTCTGAACAAAAGAAAATATGCAGACTTCTCTGTTTTGTCTGTGAGTCACTGAATTCAATCAAATGATTAAAAGAGAAGGTTAATGCAACTGCTTTTGCATGTAACACATGTACAGAAACTCCAGCTGCCTACCTACAGCATCCCATGTGATGGGGAGGAAAAATGCAGCAGAATCAGAGTGGTGCTGCAATCAGCTTTATAAAGGCACTGATACCTATAGCTGCTCCCATCTGTCCCCAGACAAATGAGTACCCCTACCTCTGTTGAGGTGGTGAAAAACATGTCCGCAGGGAACACCGCAGAGACTGCAGTGACTGCCTTTTAAAGGGGAAAAAAAATCTGCTCTTGTGCTGGAGGGGCAAGCTGTGGAAGAAAGGCCTGAACAGAACTGGTGCAGCTGCCTGTTAACCTGGTGGAAAACTGCAAAGGTTATTTAGTGAATCCTGGCATGGTCCTTCCTTCTGGGTCCTGTGAGATTTAACTTGACTTTTCAAATCCCTAGACTGTCTGCATTTTAAATACAGTTAATGAGGCTGTTGTGTTACTCTCAGGCATCACTGCTAGGTCCAAAGCAACTTTGCATTTTTATGTCACTGGAGCCTTCTGTAGTAATGGCTCCAGAGAACATTATGTCACAAAAATGCTTATTTTCACTTCCCTTCACCACCGCAATTGTCATCTCTCAGGTCTCCTTGGAGCCAGATGAGAGATTTCTGCTCCTCCTGTAGAACACCATGACATGTTCCCTTTCAGACTCTTCTCAGCTCAATGGAAAAGCAACTGTGCCCCTAAACTACTATTTTGCAATTGTTGAACAGTGAGGCGAGAGAAGAAATTGGTATTTGGTTGTCAGAAACTTTGGTATGTGTGCAGCTCATTGCTGAGAATGAATAGGATATCAGTGAAATCTGTGATTTAAATACAGTTGAGATAATGTCTTCACTGCTGTGGTATCCACTCTGTTATGTGATGGTAAGACACATTTCATTTTGAAATTTGTAATTTTCTAATCCTGTCAGTAATACAACTGCTTGCTGAGACATTTGCTATGTTGGGAAACAGAGACAAATGTGCTTAGTTTCTCGTTCATTATCTTGCTATGAAATATAAAGATGGATTTATCCAGCTACTTCAAACAAAATTATTCTCTCTTGTTTAGTCTCACAGAACTCTTTTCCCACCATTAAGTTTTACTGCAGCAGTTTCCACACCAGGAACTTAATGTAAGTTATTAAGCAGTTCTGGTTTTCCTCATTTAAGGAAAAAAAAAAAAGGTGGTGACTAATCCTTCTGTTGTTACTCCTGGTAAGTGAAATGAATTTTAGATGGCAGTACTAGGACTGATGTTAGTGTCTAGGCTGCTAGAAAGCTATACTGTTACTTGAGTACCTACTACAGCTATAGGAACACCTATTAAAACTATAGAATAGAAATATTAGAACATGAACAGCATATCCACACCAAGAGTAGCAGTTGTTCTTCGTTTAAGCCCTCTACATTTTCTGCGTTGAAACAGAAATTTGACAGAAAAACAGTTTTCAGGCCTTGTCTGTAATTACTGCTCATATAAACTGCTATAGAGATGTTGGCAAAAGCAAGACTGGCATCAGACTGCATGGGTTATATTAGATAAAAAGACTACTTGGCATTTGTTTTTTATTTTTATTGATGATGAGCCTTTCAAACTTTCTCTTCAGGATTAAGGGAAGAATACAATTGAAATTATTTAATTACTTTTAGAATGAGGAATGGTAAAGGTCTTTTTAAATGCTTCATAAAGTTTAAAGCAAATGTTTGAAAATTCTGTAGATGAATGTTACAAAAGTTGATATTTTTTGATGAGTTTGTAAGTTAGGGTGCTATTTCAGGTCATTACACAAATTTAAAAATTAAGACAAATTTTTTTCATTTCTTTTGCCCTTTGTCAGACGTGTCCCATTACTATTAATGACTACGGCAAAACCTCTTTTGACTCATGTCAAGATCACCTTCCTGACTAGGAATGTCAGGCTCCCAAACTTTAGGAAAAAAGCCATTTATATCAGTTGCTTATTTGTGTTGTTACAGCGAATATTAGCAAACACTCTGATTTGGCAATTTTAAGTGTTTTCTTTAAATTAATTTTATCCTTACATGTGATTATATTAGAAATCAGCAGTTTTCCCTTACAATTCTGTGGGGAATTGTACAGTCTTGAGTCATATGGGGTATTTCAGAGTTAATAATCTGCCAGGAGCTCACTTGTCAACATTTGACTCCAGCTTCCCTGACTGGAACCTGAACAACTTTAAAAGAAAAAAGCAGATGCTGGAAATAAAATACATTCTTTATGAGCATTTGTTTCAGGTGGTTCTGTGCTCAGGAGAGGCTGTTGCTAGTGGGCAGCGCACAACAGATGGGGATGCAGTCTGCGGATGGAGAGGGTGATGCCCAGAGTCCCTAGGCTGGCTGCCTGAGTCTGACTCCATGTGCTGGGATTTGCATCACCTGATTATTGCAGATCACTACAGAGTGTAAGTCTCTGCTTTGCTGCCTGGAATAGCACTTCAACCTCACTGTTATCTGTGACTCTTTCCAGAATTTTAAAACCTGACTTCTGAATGTTATTCTAAGTGTTAATTTTTGTGACTGGGAGATGCCTTGCCGTCCCTCTTGACCCCTTTTTCCTTAGCAGTAAAATACAATATTGCTAAATGCATTTGCCTCACTTGAGTAGTTAGTTAGCAGTTGCATATTTATAAATGCTCTGTATGCTACAGTAAAGTTAAAGACGAATTTACTGTATAGCCTATTGCCACAAACTCAAAGAAACAAGGTCAAGTTTGGGAGAATGCCATGCCAATCAACACGTTGCCCAGGGAGGAATATCAGGCGTGTTTATGACTGCATTGGAGGAAAAACTTGAGGGAATGCTACAGTCAAGGCAAAAGAGATTTTACCAGTGGTCCTGTGTGGCAGGAGCCCTGCCTTGGGCAGAAGCAGCCTTAGTGGAGTACTGCTAGAGAGTTGTCAGGGCAAAGATGGAGCTGATTCCTTCTCCCGCCATATGCAAGATCATCACCCAGTGCACAGCCTCCTGGGGCATTACAAGTAGCTGATGTAATCAGTAGTTTTAGCTGTGGAAGTCTCCCCGCTTTGCTCTGTCAGAGCAAGGTGTTCGCTTCGTAGGCCTGCTGTGCATATGCAGCCCCCTGGCTGTTTGAAGAAATAGGTTTAACATGGAATGTTTGTGTAAGAGTTGATGGCAAAGGCAAGGATAGCTTTGGAAAGGCCTTGAAAGTGAAAACAAGTAGCATATGTTTGTGCTAGAGAAGTGGGAACAAGCAGAGGAAAAGTGTGATGGGAGTCAGTGACAGGTGAAGACAAGAGTCCTTGCATGTATTGAACAAGGAAGAGGATGTCTCCAATGGACAGCTGAATACTGAATGAGACCTTGGTTGAGGATTTTGACTATGTGGTCTTGCCAGCTGATATCTTCGAGATGTTACACAGGAAGAATTTGCAATGTTTAGATTTAGTTAGAGTGCAAAGATGAAAAGGGATGTTTAATTTTTTCTGCAAGTTCTTGATCAGGGTTCTACCTTTAAAGCCTCTTTACATAGCATCCCACAGAGTTGGCATGGTATGGCTTTTGCTGAAAGGTAAATTACCCTCTTCTGCTGCCATGGCCAGTTCCTTTGACCCTGCCGCTGGGTGTTATGTGGTATCACCGTAGTCTGCTCTCAGGGCTTGACCAGAAAGAACTAAATCAACTCTGAATGAGTTCCCCTTATCCTTAAGGAGAATCAAGGTTCATAGCAAGGAACTACAGCGAGGCGATAAATTTTTCTCTATAAACAGGCCAGCTATCTGATGATAAAAAGGGAGGTTGTGTCTTTGGTCAGAGTATTCAGAAATCTCTGCAAATATCTGAGAGAAGACGTCATGATGCAGCTTTTTTGCTGCAGAAATCCATCCTCCTGTTTTCATCTTAAAAAGCAGCGTATACTCTGCATAAGTCCTTTTTTTCCTTTTTTTCAGGAGAGAAGGGGAAGGAGTATGGGTTAGTTGATCATGTGCAGACTGAAGATCTTTCCCAAGCACGAAGGGCCACTGCATGCCACAACAGTCTATCATACAACACACTCGCATTAAGCTCTTACCTCAAGCTAAATGTTTAGTCTGTTATCATCCCTTCTGAACAGTGTAAGCAAAAGGAAGAAGCTGGGGCACACATGCAGTGATCACAGACCTATTGAAGATTTAGTCTGGGGTCATGGCCAGCTTTTAAGTTTCAATGATTGGCGACAGCATAATAATGGTATTCATTTACTGCAGTGAGGGAGTCAGGTACGGGAGGACTTACCTTTGCTTTCTGTATGACTGCAGGAGAGAATGTCTGTCTTGGTCCCAGCATCAAGAGTAACCACGATTTCTGCATCTCAGAGAACAGAAATCCTCCTTTCAATAATAAACCCTTGACAAAGCCACAAGATTGCAGTCTTTTTCTGTTCCATGCATGTAAACAAGCAAACCACATGTGTTGAGGAAGGAGCATGCGAGAAGATATGTATTGATGGTACTTTTAATGTCCATGCTACCAATGCAGCAGTTTAAATCAGCTGAGGATCTGATACAATAGGCTGGCCACATGGAGTTCATGAAAAATACTGCCCCCATTTAGACACTTTTTTTTACTACACAAATTCTGCGTTTCCAAATCTTGTGTTCTTGCTTAAGACCCTTGTTTTTTTGAATGCAAGAGGAGGCTGCACAAATAAGTTCACTTTATTAAGTAAATTAAACTTCTTTTCTGGATACCTGAGTGTACTTGAAGTAGAGTTGGCTAAGCATGTTCTTCAGGACTCATTCAGCACCTACTTTTATCCAAATGAGATATTCTCTATAGGAAAGGGAAGAATTTATTCCTCCGGCTGTTTTAATTCAGATTCAGTTTCTTTGCCAAATTTTGTTTTGGGATCTGCGCAAATAAGTTCTTGGTGGCAGAGAAGATAAGTGGGAGACAGCTATCATGATATAGGCAGTGTTTAGTAAAGCCATGTTTCAGCGTCAGCTGTTGATAGTATCCAGTGGTCAGAGATGGGCAGCTCTTGACTTTTCATTGAATAGGGCAGTTACAGACAAGCTGCAGAGAATTCTGCGGAGAGTATCAGCATCTGCTGTTCTCTCTACTTGAATGTATTCCTTCTGTCTTGTGAAGTGTGGGTGTCTGTAACTACTGACCTTTCTTTGAACTTTAACTTTTCCTGTTCAGTTGAGAGTTTTCTTCTGTTTGCCTTGTTTTCAAGGCTATATGCTTTCAAAAAGTTTTCCTCAATGAAATAACTTTTGGGAACTGGAGGGACTGTCGACATAGAAGTCTTCTAATATGTGAAAAGTATTGTGATTTCTGATTGTGAACTTTGTCTGAATAGTGCTCCTCAGGTGAGAAATCACTAAGTGTATTGAATCTATCTTAAGGAAACAAAGACTCTTGATTAGAAACCTTTCTTAATAATCAGGAGGTACAACCATGGCACATAGCCTTTTTTATTGTGGCTGTGACTCTGATCAGCACCTGAAATGACACCCTTGTCCCCTTGTATTGAAAGCTTCAATCGATTCTATATACTGGGTTTTTTACTGCAAAAGCCAGCTTTGTAATTTTCCCAGTTACTGATCTCTCTTTTCAGGTGATTCTTTTTTTTTTTCCTTCTTTTTTTTCTTCCCCCTCCCCCATGTCCCCATCTCACAGCACCAGAGGCTACAAGCTCAAGGGAGACATTGAGGCAGATATTGATGTGCATCTAGAAATGCAGGATGCAATCCTAAAGCTTTTCACCCTCTCCTTGCTTGGATAACTCTTCAATTAATTTTCTGAAGTTATTTAACTCTAGGTGTAGTCCTGAAGCATTACAGCATGAAGTCATTAGTCACGAGCAGAATCCTGATATCCTTCTCTCATGGTGCAGACGATAAAGCTGCTTCTTGCTTAGAGAGCTGGAAGCTGCACTGACGCTGTCAAAGACTGACTGGTGTCAGTGCAAAAAGAGGCAATGTATCATTCCTTTATTCCTCGCAAGTGCCCAAGAAAACTGGTAAGGCCCTCCTGCGACGCTTATCTCTGCTTTCTTAGGAGTGAAAAAGGAGAGATTTGGTAGTTTTCTTGCTGTGGAATGCTGCCAAAGTGTATTGCAGGTTCTTTTCTGAAAAAAACATGTGTATAAGTGTCTTAATGTTGCCTCCAAAACAAGTGTTGCAGGGCTCACCCTAACATGGTGGTACAGTATGTCTTTCAGAAACACTTTCAAACCATGTCATGAAGGAGAGAGCTTAAATGAGTGCAGAGGCCCAATACCTGTGCTGTTTAAACTCTGGACTGTAGTGCACAGGCCAGGCGCTGAGGAGGGCACTCTTATTGCCTGTGGTATGTCTTGGAGCTTTCCTGAGCCTTGCTGTGCCTTCTTGGCCCCAGAACTTTTCTCTCTGCTGTTTTTTGCATTTTTATTTTCTTTTCTTCCCTGCATGGATCTTGGAGATGTTTATACAACATAGGTCTATAAACCCACTTGTGGTTTGTAAGTGCTTTGACTTTCTGCTATTACCCAATTCCCAAGGCTGGCTTCTGCAGCCACTGGCCAAGCTGCATCACTAGACAGGTAGGTATTTTTTGAGAATCTGTTTGCAGAACCGAAGCTCCTTCTATATAGATAAATCAATATGTTTTCCTTTTTGTGGAAACGGGAGCTACAAGTGTATTACCCTTAAGTGTGCTACAGTTATTACTTTATTTCCTGCTGAAGTACTGTGATGAAGAATGGAGTTGTTATCATGCTTATTTTGAGAAACCAGGAAAATGATATCTTAATTAATGATGTCTGGTACTGATTCCTTTTCTCCCCAAAACCTTTATAATGGCCTAATAGCATAGAGTAACTTTAAAGGGGGTGGAAGCTGCTTGAGGCTGCCAGGGCAGTGTAAAAGAGATGTGAAAAGGCTTAAGAATTAGTTTGCTATATGCTTTTCTTATATAATCCCATTTTGACCCCTTTTTCCTTACATCAATTTAGTCCATATCCAGGCAAGTGCAGTGTTTCTGAAGTGCAAGCTTCAGTTGCTAAATAAGGTACGAATAACAGAGACTGTAGGCATCCAGGCTGAAAGCAAAGTACTGCTTTTATTATGTTGCTAATAAAAAACATATGAGAGAGGGACTGAGAAACAGGAAGACTTGATGTTGAACACTGAGTTCTCACCTGAAGCTGATGCTCCCTTGGGCTTAGTTAGGGGCTACAGTTTTTTTTGTTAAACTCAGAAGTTGCCGATCCTTTGAATTATGCTGATACATCATCATCTGGGAGTGTTTATGGGGTGTAATTTAATAATGATATTTTTTTCCCACCTATGGATTATACAATAGGTAAATTAAAATTGAAGCATTGATGGGAAGTTGTCTTTTGCTATAATTAACTGAAATGATTGTGCAGTATTTACAATTACTTTATTTTTATTTCACATAACAGTGATGGTATCTAGAATTTTGTTTATCAGTTTCAGTTCTATGTTACTCATATGCTGAAATGCATAATTTAATAATATATTCTCTCATGCTGTTTTCCATTTTCCTGACTTAATCCCTATGAAACCCTGTTAGTTGTGCTCTCAATGAATATTTATCTCGCATTCACTTTATTTTGGCCTTTGTCCTAGTGACAAAGGTTCCTGTAGTATCATGTATAAAACCAGGATATGACAAATGCGGTGCCATATCTTTCACTTAGATACCTGGAGTTAAAATACCAATTCTATAGCTGCTATAGCAAGATTAGATCAGCCTTCTGTAGCAGTGCAAATGTGCTCTTGAAGTCAAAAGTGATCAGATCTTCCCACAAAAGTGCTGTAGTAACCTCCAGTCAAGAGTCACAGATGTCACTAGATTAATGAAACCTGAGCCTGGAATTAGTGTTGATCATAAAATCCTGAATTTCACCACTTGTGAAAATCAAGCCATCTTTTGCTCCTGCTTTCTATATGTATGGGACCATAGAATTATGGCTTTAAGATGTGAGACTATGAAGTCACAGAACTTGCACCAGGGGAGGTTTAGACTGGACATTAGGAAAAATTTCTTCACCAAAAGGTTTATCAAGCATTGGAACAGGCTGCCCAGGGAAGTGATTGAATCAGTATCCCTGGAGGTATTTAAAAGATGTATAGACATGGTGCTTAGGGACTTGATTTAGTGGTGGACTTGGCAGTGTTATGTTTACAATTGGACCGAATGATCTTAAGGGTCTTTTCCAACCTAAATTATTCTATGATTCTATGAAAAGAAGCCTGAAATTATGTAACTTGTAGGTTTTTCTTGGCTGCGTTTCTTGGTGTCCCATGTTCTTGGAGTCACCTGTATTCTTCCCATGTGTGGTGTTTTGGGAGACTCTGAGTGTGACAGAGGTACATTCATGGAGGAACTATTCTGAAGGCGTATGGCATTCTGATGATCTTTGGGTACTTTTAAAGAGAAGCTGGATCTGCTTTGGCAGGGGGGTTGGACTAGATGATCCACAGAGGTCCCTTCCAACCCCTACCATTCTGTGAGTCTGTGAATTACTGTTGTCTAAAACAAATGCTGGTTTCTCCAGGATCTCACCTAAGCCTTCCACCATGCACCAGAAGACGTTATGGGGAGTGACATCTGTTGCTCATGTTGCTGTTAACACACCCCTTCATTATTTTGCGATGCAAAGTGTAAATGGAAAATGTCGAGGCTGTAAAAGCTCTTTGGCTTTGATTTCTGCAGTATGCACACATGGCATCTCTCTAATACTATTACTGCACAGAATCATGTTTAAAAATGCTTCAGTGCTCTCTCTGAATCAGTAATATGAAAGAAATAAAGTACAAAACTGTCATTTTTCTGACCATAAAAAGAGTCAGTAGCTGTGAGCTTGCTTGCATGTCTAGTAGGGATTGATGTGACTAAGTGACATGATTCCATTTCAATCTTCTCAACCCTTAACGTAGTCCAATGCCCATTGTTACAGTGTGTTTTCATCTTTTTAGACTTTGATTTCTTTATTTAATGGCTGTACCATTTAACTCAGGGTTACCTTATGGGCTTTGCATTTTTAGTTTGTTTTCATTGTTTGATTTTCTGTGATACACAGATGTAAAACATCAATGTACAAATTACGCATAGTAGTTTGATGAAAACTAGGTCCCGGAACTAGCACTCTTTGTCCTCTGATCTCTTTCCCTACTCCACCAACATGCCCCTGGGCCAGAGGGCTAACCCCACTCTTTGAAAAGGAGAGTAGGAAAAAGTGAGCTGAGATGCTGCTTAGAGCAAATATAAAGTCCGCTGCATGCAGGTTCACTTTCAGAAATCCCTCCTGACAGTGAGTTGAATAGGAAGGTGCTAGCAGCTCTGGAATTAGTGTGACAGTTCCCTTCTTTTGTTCAGGCAGGAGCTCTGTGGCCTTTCTCTCACCCGACATGGAGGGAATATGTTTTTAAACAAGATTCTGGGAGTCCATTGACTTTCAGGTGAGAATGAAGGTGATAAATGCCTGCCTTACCTATTTCAATTTTAGTGCACAGAAAAAAGTTTTATGCTTGAGTTTTCTGGCATCAGTTCCTGTGGCTTTTGAGAAAAGGTAATAACTCATTCTAGAGCTTATTTAATGCTGATAAAACTGTTGGATTTTAAAGAAATTTCCCATTGTAAGGTTGTTCCACGACCATCTATTGTAGGGTTGTGCATTGAGCTGAAGGACACTGGCTGCTTTTGGCTCCAAGTGTTTGAATTAAATTCTGCATTGTCCTAGAGTAATAGTAGGTGAAAAGTTGATTATCCATTTTAGTATAATAAACTGGAGCTGAGATCTTGCATGTCTTGAAAGGAATATATTGCTTGTCATTAACTTCACTGAGGACATGTTTTCTTCGTTTTACCCAGGGTTATTTGGCATAGTCACATTGTTAAAATGAAAAACAAAGTTTGATATAATTAAAGTAACTTGGCGTGCTAAGACCTATAGAGAGATGGCTGCTCCTGTCATAGCGTGATACAAAGTGGATTTCTATTTTTTCAAGCTAAGCAAGTGCCTTTTTGACTGAGTCCCATAAGTACTCTTATAGGGCTTGCTCTGAGTTTGCTGTGAGTAGTGATTCTTCTCATCTTCAGTGCTAACTGGTGTAAAAATTTGCATTATTTTATTGTGCCTATTTGTATCATCTAAGGAAATGGCTGACAATATTTGACAAAGGTATGTGGTTTTTTTCTCTTTATGAATAATTTAAATTCCTTAATTGAAGCAACTGGGTTTTTTCTTGAGGCAGGTGAATCAGCTCCTCAAGGAAGAATGGTACCACTTGTGTACCATGCCATCATTAAAGTGTTCTTCAGTCCCATCGTTTAAATTTGGAAGGAAATCCATTCCCTAAAGGAATCAAAAGGGCAGGACTGGTGGCCAAAAAGTCAGGGTGAATTAGTCACCAGAGAAATCTTTTATTCATGGAATTAATAAATAAGGGAGAAATGCAAAAGACATGCTGCTGGGTTTTGTCACAAAAATGAAATAAAAGAAATTGCAGACCTGGCTTCCTGACAAAACGTCATTTCCAGTTTAAACAATGCATATTTTAAAATCAAATGCAAAAACTGCTCATCAGTTCTGTTCTCTTTTGAGTTTGTGTATTCTGTGGATATTTTTGGATCTGAAGGCTTCCTTTATCAGAATATCCATGGAGAGCTGTGCTCCATGCATAAAGTTTGGCCTACATAATGCTTTTCCTTTGAGGCTGTTCTTGTGCCACCTTCCCTGGCTTGCTGGGGTAGCCACTTAACAGGTGGGGTCCTAAACAAATTGGAATTTGGGCAGGAAGGATCTGTAGAGACTCAAGCAGCCCTACTTCTCCTTCTTCTTTATTAAATGCTAGTAGGGGTGAGATTTGTGTCTTTTGGCTTTAGAAGCTGGACCATCAGAAAAAAGGTCTGCATTTTTAAACAAACCTCACCTTGAATTTGATAGTTTCCTTTTCACTTGTTTGTTTTTTGTTTTTGTCTAAAAAGCATCTCTCTAGATTCTGCACATTTTTAATCCCTGTGGCCTGATCAAGCTTGTTCTGAGAAATAGTTGAAGAGAAAAAGAGCAAAAGGATCTTTTCTTTCTTTCTGGAAACATATAGAAGAAGCACTCCTTTTTTTAATTTCCTTTTTCCTGTTTAAAAAACCCAACAAACTTTAACCTTTAAAATCACTAAAGATTTTGTTATAAGAGTGCTTTAAAAGCAGTTCACTAAGATGGGAGACTTATAGGAGCCTGTGAAGTGTCTCTTTTAGGCTGAGATACACAGGGGCTCAACCAGTCAGAATGAACAGTTACACTCACACTCACAGATAGTATGGAAATTGTTCCCCTGCCACTTCAGGAGAACTCTCTGAGAGGATCAGAGGATCTGGCAGCATTCACTCAAGTGTCCAAACTCCGACTTCTGTTTCATGTGAGACAGGTGTAACTCTGTTACCTAATTCCTGTCATGTAAAGTCATTTTCAGCAAGAGAAGAATCAGACCTAGAGTCTATAAAATATGAAAGATCTCTAGGTTCAAAGACTTACTGGAAGGAAGCTCTAATACTTTTCAGTAACATCCCCAACGCTCTCTGTTTTTCACTATGCCACAGTACAGTTCTTGGATCTTTGTTTCCTAGAATACATATACTGTAAGTTTGTTAGCATAAAAGTAGTTTAGAAATGTCATACATGGTATGCATAATTATAAATCAATGTTCATTCTGTGCTTCCAATCTTACTTTAAAGATTTGAAATGAGAAAAATTAAATTTTACAATTACAGTTTTATCCACTAGACAATGGCACCAGCATAGCGTATGACCTCCTGACTATATTACTTTGAATCAGCTTCAGTTGACTTTAACAATAAAATCTCTGCTGTTTTGTAAATACAGCAGACAGTGAATCTGCTCTGTTCCGTGCTTGCTGAGCATCTACCCAGGCTCCAGCATGTACTCATAAAGGCTTGATTTTCTTCTTGTATCAGTTTGACCTCATATAATTACAGTGCCTTAAAAAGACTGTGTCCTCATTTTACGTGAACAGGACATGAATTAGACCTAAAAATATCATTTAAGTTAGATAGAATCCAAATTCAGTACCACTTTGTAATTAACATCTGTTTGTATTCCTGCAGAAAGGATTTTGTTCAGAATGAATTTCTATTATGTTGCTGTTATCACAACAGTCAAGGTGAAATGCCACCTGTGTTATCCATTACAGTCACAGAACAGACAAGCTGTATTTTATTGTCAAAACCTGAATCAGTTTTGCTGTCTGAAAATGTACCGATCTGTTGTAACAAAGTTCTGTCACTGGTATCTTGCTCTGGTAAGTACCACTGATCTGGAGAGAGACTGATCATGTGGCCAGCACCTCCAAGCTCAGGTCATGCATCTGACTGCCTTTCAGCTGTGAAACCTGGGACTACGGATTCTTTGACTACAGGACCGGCAGCTTAGATTTATTCACCAGCAGGCTGCAGGAGCTCTGATGGTTTTTGCTTCATACAACATGTGAAGTCAAACACTGGAATGGGAGCTCAGCAAAGACTTTCTTTTTCGCTTCCCACTCACTTTTCCTCTTACAGGGTCCAGGAGAGTTTCAGGTTTGTGGGAAAGAGCACAGTCCTTCCTCTGATCTTCCTCTCTTCTTAGACCTCTTGTGCAATGGCTTTGAAGTCAAGACTTCCCTCACCACTGCTTCCTTCTGTCAAATGTTCCCCTTACAAGGATGGAATGGTTGGTTTGGAAGAGCACCGCTTGCTTAACTGAGGTCCTGGAGGTCTTCTATTGAAGGTGACATGACTGGAATAGGCCTATCTAATTCTGTCTTCCCCATGCTCCCCATGTATGTTTCTGTGGCAAAATAAATAGTTCATTCAAAGGCAAGAGAGCTTTCTGGCAGAAATCTCCTTGTTCAAATGGCTGGGAGCCATTTTGGGTCAATGTTCCTCAATTCCTTTGTTGTAAAAGGGCACAACTTTTTCCATGTTTGTAACAGCTCCTGCCACATAATGGGTGATTCAGTCCTTTCAGCCAGTTACAGAGTTGATAACTGGACTACTACGTGCTCCCTGAACTTCCAGATGTTATGTGGAATATGAGACAAAAGGTTGGTAAAAAGGACCTGGCTTTTCTTCTTTTTTTGTGGCTTCTCTGGAGGCAGCTCTCTTCCCCTACTATTAAACTGATGACTAACTATATGGTCCCCTTGTTATATCTTATGAGACTGATAAATGGCAAACACTATGAGAGCAACAAGTATCTTTACTGTTTATCCTACCCAGGGGCTATATCCCAGATTGGTCTTTCTCCACTGGAGTTGGAAGGCATGAGGAGATAGGGAAGTACAGAGTAGTTGCGGGCAGTGGCAGTGTTCCTGTATGTGCTGATAATTCTCAGCATTTCCTTCTATTTACTCCAGCTGCATCAGTTGAAAAGCCAAGAGGATTTGTACACCACTGGAGCCTTTGGCCCTTTGTTTGTGCTTATCTTCTGCTTTCCTCTTACCAGTTTCACAGAGATGGTGGTTAGAGAGAGAGTCTCTTGGGGACTAGTTCTGAGTTGGAGGGGTTCTTGACCCATTTGCCAGCTCTTCTTCTGCCTTCCCTGGCTTGGTGACGGAAGAGGCTGGTGGATGTGTGTGCATTCAAAATTTAAGGCTTATTAAGATGCCAGTGAACAGGTGGTAGCATTTGGCTTTGTTGTGTTCTGAGATTTGGCTTAGCAAAAAGTTCACTACACAGTGCCTCAGATGTCTTAATTTTTGGTATTCTGAGGCTTATGTTGCTCCAAAATATGGTCAAACATATTTTCTTAATGTCATCAAATGTTTCCTAACTACTAACCAACACAATTTCTTCTTACGGGTTAAACCTGTGTTTATACTGTAAAGGTGTGAAATAGAGGCAGGACATAGCTAGCAGGTCTATACGCTGGGTCTCAGTCAGAGAAAAATTTGTGGAAGAATTGTTATGGCTGACCATAAACACGAAACGACATTCATTTTGAAAGATACTGTTCCAGTCAACCTCCACTGCTATAGGTTTTCTACAGATCTATACTTCCAAAGCGGTGAAACAGAGCTCTTGGTTCCTCCAATGTAAATCACCTTATCCATGTATAATTAAGGTGAAAAATCAGTTTAATCAAGTGAATATAATGACTGAGTTTGAACTCTATGTTAGCTGGGAAAGTTACTGAGATTCTTTTCTGTAGATTTGCATAGAAGGGTCATTGTCTGAAGAACATACATCTGTTTTCAGGCTTAGAAGACCTAATTTGATTAAATTGGGCTTCATGCCATATTTTTCCTATTATTATTCAAAACTTGCATATTATATCTAACTTGAATATTATATAAAACTATTATATCAAACTTGACAAATATTCCTGCTGAAATTTTTAAGTTTCTCACTTTAAATTCTGGAAGGAATACTTCACCAAAAACAATTTTTCAAAATTTTAAGTTAGTGTATTTGTTACTTTAAGAAGCAGTTGAACTTAATTAACTGTTTGGTTGCTATATATCCCACTCAGAATGTTCCCTTGAACATTTGGCCCACTGATTGGGGCTCAGCTGAGTAAAAAAGAACCATTTTAATTACTTTTCCTTGAGGGTGTGGCTTTGTGTTTTCTTATCACTAGTTTGTTACTACTGTTAATGATTTGGTGGCAGCAGCTGCAAGTAGGGTGCATGGAAGGTGATGTGATTGTGCCTGCTTCACCCCTCCAGGTTCTGGAGTGAAATAGCTATTTTTCACAGTAGAGGACAAAGACTATCAGAGTAGTAGTGTTGAAGAGGAGAAAGAGTCTTCTGCCCATCCAAGTTTGCCACTGTGCTTGACCTCCTGGACACCGTCTCCTAGTTAGTTTCTGTGTGTGAGAGATATTAACAGCTGCTCTAGAAAGCCATTTTCTATGTGTAAGCCAGAATAACAGAAAACAACTCATACTGTACTTCCATGGAAAATTTTCAATAGAAAAAATTTTGTGTTAGGAATGCAGTTTCGGAAGCTGATTCCTGAAATTTCTTTTAAATGCAAATGCCAAGTCACATAAAATGTTCAGGAAAAATTCAGCCACCACATTTTGCTTATCAGTTTCATCTAGATCTAGTAATTATTTAATCCTTTAAGTAGCACAACAGCATATAAAATGTTCAGCAACTAAAATAGAAGTGATAGTTCATCTGAAATTATCCACCAAAAATGCCACCAGGTTTAGTCACTCTGCTACTTTACCAATTCACATTGTGAGCATTTTTGGGAATGCCATAGAATTATTAGCCTGGTATGGAAGTATTCACAGAGATTCAAGTTAGTCAAGAAGACAAAACAAATTCCAAACATTAGAAAAGACCAGTCCTAGCTCAGTAAACCATGAAACTGAAAGCACATTTACTTCTGCAGAACTGCCCTCCTCTGCTATTAAAAGCCCCATTTTCAAATACAAGTCAGATGGGAAGTGCAAGGATTAGATGAACACAACACGTCTTTGTTTTCATGTCACTGCATCTTATGGTTCAGATCTTCAAAGTCCAGCATCATTGCTGCTTACAAGGTGGCCTTTTCAGCAACAAGGGAAATGTCATCAAGTGACATCAACTAAGCTCACAGAAGTGCAAAAGCACTTTAATAAAAACATATTTGTATGTGCCATTCCCTTTTTGGCCAAACTTAAATTAAGTGTGCATTTCAGATTGTTGGTACTTTATGCATGTCACATTATTATGTAGAAGTGGAAGCTAAGTTAGTCTATTACAATGATTCATATTCTGTCTGAGGAACACAAACATTTTCTGAGGAGACTGGGAACTGAAGCATATTAATGCAGTTGAAATTTTCCAGCTCCCAAAATAGACAGAAAAAATTGTTACAAGGAATAAATGTAGAATAGCTAATATTACTATGCGTACAAGTACAGAAAAGAGGCAAGTGGTCTGCATCTGTACTGCCTGGCACTGTGTTCTGTCTGTTTTCTATCAGCTGAGCTGTGCATGACACATCCGAGCAGAAGGTGCTGGTGCTTGGTAGTCTGCTCCTTCAGCTGCTCTGCTTCCCGGTGGCAGGAAGGGGGTATTGTGTCCATCGTGCTGTCCTCTGCACGCAAAGTAGAAGTGAGATTTTTAATTCTTTTGGTCATGAGCAGATCCTCTTGCACCTTTGTGAGGATTAACAGAAAGTCATGATGACATCTGGGGCAAGTTGCAGGAATATATTCACGCAGTAAAGAGAAGTGGGTAGGGGAAATAGAGTTCTATCTAACAGCTTGTCTGCAAACAGGTACTTTCCCATACCACGCTTGGCCGTGGCTGCACAGCCCTCCTCCCATCAGATCAGGGCTCTGTCCAGCCCAAGTAGTTTAATTACATTTCCTCTTTAAATAACAGTAATTATTTAAGGTTTCCTAGGAGGCTCAGAGGAACACAATTGAGCTTTTGTTCTGTGCATTGTTTCTTATTTTTTCTCTGAGTCTGCTGCACTGTTTAGATGTGCCTAGTGAAAAAACTCTTGCAATGCATCAGGGAGACAGATGCATTTCATTTGTGATTTCAGTGATTTCCATATATGAGAGGATCCTTAGAGATGTCTGTGCATGAAATGAATGCAGCTGCTCTGGTTGTTGCCTAAAAGAACAAGCATACGGAAATTAAATGTGCCACTAAGATGCTCTCATTTTCTGCCTACTCTCACTGATGTAAGCCTCCATCTGTCTGCCCAGCCCTGAACCTTCACTGTTGTTTACCACAAATACCTCTCCTCCGCCTTCTGCAAAATACTTGCTCTTTCCACATTCTGACAGATCACTACAAACTGCGGGCTATCTGTAAGAAAACCCCAAACCATTGGTCCCTCTCACACCAGCCCTTAGCTTACTTCCCAGCTCTTCAAACCAGCTAGATGAGGGTGAAGACCTGAATCCAAGCAGAGAAAGAAGGCAAGTTACCTTGGGCAACACTCTGGTTTCTGCTTCTAACCACTGTATGTGTTGTCCCAGACCAAAGCTTGAGATTTCAGGCTGTTATGTAAAGATACCTCGCGATTTTTCCATACCCTTTATGGAAATTCTAAGACTGGCTAATATGAATTCCTTGGAAAAAAAACCCCAAACCTCTTCTTTGCCACGTTCCTGATGTATCTTACAGTGCCACTTCCAGAGAGGCCTAGAAAAGCATAGAAGTGGACCGGTGCAGGAAGTATGAGTATCCAAGTGGCTTGAACCATGGTCAGGAGGTTTCTGTTGGCAAATTTATATATTTGTCTGAGGTGACCTGCGAATCAAGGCCAGGTTGGATGGGGCTTTGAGCAACCTGGTCTAGTGGAAGGTGTCCTTGCCCATGGCAGGGGAGTTGGAACTACATGATCTATAAGGTCCCTTTCAACCCAAACCATTCTATGATTCTATGACAGCTGACCTGTCATTTTTCGTAAGGTACTTCAGGGTTAGAAAGTACTCTGTACATATTTTCTAAAGAAGTACTCTGCCTTGAATCCTCAAAGGGTGTCTGAAATCATCCCAAAGACAACATGAGCTCAGACAATGACTTTCATCTGTGTGCTCCTACTTGCTGTGATCTGTTCTTTGGTCAGACTGTGCCTTATCCAAGCAGGTAGAGTATGCATCACTACGTATATGATGACAGGGTTGAAAGAGTTTCTCTTTGTGCTGCTGTGCCCCATGTGTGTCTGCTAACGTGAACATAACTGCATTTGCTACTCTGACAAAGGGGGTGCAGCGGTGGAAGGACATAGCAAGGATCTCTGTCTGTCTGTCTGTCCCTTCCTGCATGGGGGACAACCCACGGTTGCTCTGTCAAAGAACTGGGCAGATGCTTCTCCAGTGCAGCCAGCAGCTCCAGATGGGACTGAGTGCTGTTATTACACGCAGTCAATGTAATAAACAGAGTCGTAATACAGGTGTGCATTGCAGCAAGTGCTGTCACTGAGACTTTGTGCCAGCGGTGTTCAGCCGGGAATGTGTAAAACTTTTGTATCTGTGGGAATTTTATGCCTTCTTTTCATACATCTGGCTGCTGGAGAGTGGATGGCAGCTCTGCATGGGCCTTGGTGTGTCTCAGAGAGGCACTTCTTTTTGTTCTTCTGCAGAGGCAGCTCCAGTGGTACTGAAGCATCATATTCGGATTCCTGTGCTAGATTTTGCTCATGTTCCTTCTCATGCGGCTAGGAATTCGTTATAATTTGACCTTGAACCTGAAAACTTTTTTGTAGCTCAAAGGCTCAAATACTTCTAACTGAAAATTCTGTCACTTTCAATTCATCTGAAAAAGAACTAAAGCACAAGTTCGCTTTTCTTTGTTAAATACTGAGTATAAATCTGTTAACGCAGTCAGGTTTCTCTCAACAAGGGACAGCAATGCTCTAGAGGGCAGGCTTTGCCTGTATTAGAAGGATTTCCAGCTAACATTTCCAAATAACATTTCAGCTATTTAGCTTCCTTTTTATTCATAAATCAGACAAATCATTAATTGTTTAAAATCTGGCTTTAATTTGCTGGCATCACATGAGAAGTAAAGGCAGCATTAAATTAAAGATGCTACTGTGATGAGGTCATGATGTCACTCTGAATATGCAAGTTGCCTTTTCAGTGGTGTGGGCTTTTCTTTCCCATTGGTATTAAGTAAGTTTTGTGCTGAAAATTAGAAAAGGCCCACATCCAGAAATCCAGCGATTTTAAGGCTTCTTGTTGAGCTGTTTGCAGTTTCAGAGAATACAACATATACAACAGGTATTGCTCTTTCATAAAAACACTTGTAAAGAATTTTCTGGGAGGTCTATGATGGTCGCACTAGCAGTGGTATTTGTCACCTCGTCTTGTCTTAATTGGTGGTGAAAAATTCTGAGGTGAAATACTTGTCTTATCCCACAACGTCTGGGTTAGTGTTTGTATGGCTGCACGCTTACAGACTGGCAGATGGCCAGGAGGATAAAAAAATCTTTAATTATTGTTTTTAATGACAATATCTATGTGGTCTGTAATGGTATAACTACACTGTGATCAGTGGAACTGATACAATCTACCTTTCCTGAGAATCTACTCAGATCTGCTGTGGGCATAAGCCGGGTATCACAATCCCTGTGTAATATGCAGATGGACTCGCCAATAACAGACTAGCAGCACTTTGGCATGGTGCAGAACAGCATTTCTTCTCCGGGCTAGTGAAGCTGCCAATCCACTTTTGGTCAGCTCTGCACTCAGCTGAGATGTACCGACATGCACTCAGTTGCCAAAATGAGTATCTTGAGTGTGAGATCCTGGAGAAAGGAGACTGCAAGAAGGTGAAAGGAAGCTGACTTTATTCAAAGTTTTATGATTCCCTTTATTTTTATTTCCTGTATATAAAAGCTAAGGGAAAAAACCTAAAATAAAAAGGGTAAGGAAGAGATCTAGATTGTTGAATAAAATCCTATCTTCCTTTTCTTTGCTCCTGGGCTGGTCAGTAAGGGTAAAGAAATGATCATCCTTGTTGAGGAGGTTGAGATCCGTAAAAAGATGGTGACAGACAGTGCATAATTTAAACATCAGTTTGAAGTGCCTGTCTCCTAATTATGGTGTGTTTATATAGCAATTTTTCTTTTCTCTCTCTCTTGTGTTTTTTTTTTTTTTTCTCGGACCTTTACAGCTCACCTTTTAAGGCATTCACAGTCTTTGGACATGGGGTGAAATGATTAATAGCCTGTATTGATGTTTTAAAATGAGGAGATACAGTAACATGAAGCAGGGAACAGCAGACTTAAATTTTCCATTATGTTTTCACTCCTGGAGATGGTGCTTGGAAATGACTATTGCTATTGGAATGTCAGTGAGTTTCTGAATATTAACAGTCTTTTCTTGTGTTTCTTTTAAGGTTGATAAATGCTTCCATTTACATTATTTTTCTCCTGCTAAATTCTTGATTCTCTTAGAAACTGATCATATTAAATAGGATTTTAAAACAAAGTGTCAGAAGAAATAGATTAGTTGTCTGTCTGTCTGTACATGATTACCAAATGAACTGAACATTAAAATAGTGGAGCAATGGGGCATGCAGATAGAAAAGATCATTTTTAAGGGGTCTGTGAAATTTAGAAAGCCAATTACTATTCTGCCAATGGAGAATTTTTCACTAAACGTGTCCTAGTAAAAGTTTAAATGCCTATTAATTAATATTAACTGATTCTTAATGGCAGTGAAGTCTAGTGACAGTATGACTTTCACATGAAAATTAGTCTGGTGTTGGCTCTGTGGAATGGGGAGATACATCATTGTTAATATGGTAGCCCATTTATTACCCTGATATCTTAATTCAGCTGCATTCAAGGGCAGTGAAGTGAGAATATCACAATCAGTTTGGGTAGGAATTTAAATTAGAGGTATGTCAACATGGTGGCTGTGCATCAGTCTGAAGGTTGGGGAGAAAGGCAAGAGGAGCTTCAGGAAATGGGAGCTGTGTGGAACTGCTGACCCCAGCCGCTCTCAGCCACAAGCTGCTGTGAGCAAGCCCTGCCCCTGGGCTAGGGAGATGCCTCTTGCTTCACCAGGTGCCATTGTCACAAAGGGCATACATGAGGCACTTAAAAGACCTTCTACTGAAATCCCTTTTACAGTTCTACCTCGAGCAAAACTGTGTTCTAGATTTTTCTCCACCAGACCTGTCTTTGTTGTAATCAAGGTTGCAAGTGAACCACAAAGTATAGTTAATGCTTCAGATCTTACTGCAGACCTTAATTCCTGTCTTTATCCTCGTCCACACTGTCCACAGCTTTCCAAACAAGATCTCTGTTGCTGATGAGCGGGATCTTTGTCTCAGAGGGGCCTGAGTATCACTGACTGGAACAGGGGAATGAACAGAGCAGCAATGTTCTCATCTGCCACCTGGATTCAAATGGACCATCTTGCCCTGAGACTACAGGAGCAAACATAAGTCAAAGCTGACTGTCAGCAATCAGGTGTCTTTACAAGGCATAGGATGCAAACTTAGTGGGCCAAGCAGTGGGCTCAGATATATGTAAGGATGGTATGTCCTATCAATAGGAACTGACTTCTTCAGTGCTGCAGTAATTTATAGGACAGTTTCTGCCCTCTGTATGATTTGGGAAGGAATTTGGTCAGTACAGTGTTCTAAAAATAAACTGTGAAATAAGCAGGGCTGTTGGTTGGGGTTTTTTCTTGCCTTCGGTATTTTAACGTATAAACTCTAGCCTGTTATTTCAGAGGCACTGATGGCCTGGCGTTCTGGCCTAGTCAGAATGATTTTCCACTCGTGACCTGACATCTGTAATTTCCAGTTATTTTTATTTCTAAGCTGCTGAGATAAGAGAAGGACAAGAAAGTATCAAACTCTTCCTTTCCTCAGATGTGGGTGGAGGGAGAGTACTAAAAACTCCAAATAATAATCTCCTTGCAAAATCCTATCGTGTTCTGCCTTAGCCTCGAAATTCCTATGAAGTTGAGCATCTTAAAGGGAATTCAGTCTTGCTCCCATGAACAACTATCCCTGTAGTTTTCAGTGAGCCTGATCCCTCTTGCCCATTGGAGACAAGACCACCTTCCTTTTGCAGCGGACCATCTGCCATGGACACACATGCGTAGGCACAGGAATGGAGCAGAAGCCACGGCAGGAGAGGAGACCTGCAAATGCCCATGTCCATTTCTGCTGGGAAGTCTCTGAAGATTTCAAGATAAGGCAGAAATATAAATATAGCTTTCCCTTTCTTGGCTTAGAATTGGAGCCAGTGCAAAGGGTAGTCTTCTAGACATGGCCCTGCTCCTTTATCCACAGTGAGCTTTGAGCCAACTGCTCTGAAATTCTGGAAGGGGTGTGCAGTTTTCTTGGGGGTCTCAGCACTGTGCCTGCATGTTCTACCTGGTGTTTTTCTCTTGCTGTCCCATTGGTTTCTGAGTGCTGTAGTTACAGTTGCTTAATACGATATTAATGACTTGCACTGTGAGAGGTAAAGCCTGGGTTTTGTGTGGAAGTTGGTCCCTCAGCAGAAACTTGCTGTTTCATGTTTCCAGTCTTGATTCTGGTCTCTTCTCCATTTCTCTTCATCATCCTCTATTCCTGTGGTATGAAGAGGAAACCCCATACCAAAAGCACTGGTGAGTCATCTAACTACGATTTTTGCCCCATTTAGAAATATGCGTGGTAACTGCATCTGTAGATCAGCTGTCAAAAACAGTCAGCAATAAGACCTGTTTCAGGTTTCCTCTACTTTTTTTATGTGGGCTCTGATTGTTAAATAACAATGTAAGAATGAGTACCTCTGTGTAAAATGGAATTTGACTGAAAAGATGAATTGTTCATGTAAATGATGGTAGAACTGTATAGAGCACCTTTGATTCAAAGTACTGTGCATGGATGCTTGAAATATGACCAGTAATTAATTCAGTGAAAGAGAAAGTTGAGGATTTCAGTATGACTAGTGTAGTGTTCTGGAGAAGATGTTCAGAAGATGAAGCTTAACAGCCTGTGAAATCTTTTTCTTTCAACTTTTAGAAAGGTTGCCCTGAAACCTTTACGTCTAAGATAGGCAAAATGGTTTAGATTAAATTAAGATGGACCTGATTTTTCCCTCTAAACATGAAATAAACACAATCTAGCTTTTTCCTTGCTATAACATTTTTCCCCCTCATTACAGTATGCATATTAGGCTTGGTCTCAAGTGATATATTTCTTCAGTTTGATGAATTTACCTTTATTCAGTATTGCCAAAGAGAAAATGTTCAGAATTCAAAAGCCAGTCCTGAATAATTGTAACAGGCCCTAGAAATTGAAATTTTAAGTATAATGAATAGTAAGTTTGTGTTCCCTGCCATTTTACTTGCTGTATTTTAGAGTGTGTTTCTTCTGGCATGTACAGGTTCTACACATGTAAGTTTTAGTAAAAGCTGAAATCCTCATGCAATCTCTGAACCTCTAGTACTAGGGCTTTACCATGGACTTCATTATACTTAATATTCTTTTGAAGTTGCAAAAATTTACAATGTTGTCAATAGTCTACAAAATGTCCTAGCTGTCTGGGGCTATGTACAACAGGGCTGCTTTTGTCAGGTGTCAGACGTAGGTTCTCATCTTGATCAACTGAAGAGAGGGCTGTAATTAACTGCAATAAAGATGTGTGGACCAGCTTAGAAAGAAGGGCAAAATTATTGGAAATCTCATCTAATTGGGTTGTATTTTCCCATTTAAGACTTTAAGAAATATTATTCTGCATAGCTAAAATTAAGCTCTTTTTTAGTCTTGTCACAGACTGCATTAATATAATATCACAAGTACTCTGGAGCTGAGCACTAGAGTATTCAATGTAGCTGCATTGTAAAGCCACCACTGCAGTGCTTATAGAAATGGTAAATCTCTGATATTTTGTCAGTTATTAGCAACAAATATCAGAATGGAAATTGATGATCAGTCATAATAAAAGAAATAATTGTGCAATTTACATCAAGGAAGTTTTAATAAAATACCTGACCCTTAAATGTGTGTAATTAGATTTACATATTCACATCACTGCAATTAGAAGTTGGTATTTAAAGGGCACACTTCCTGTTTCACATGTTTTTAATCACTCTTCTCAAGTTTGCTTTTTCAAATTGCAGAGTCAAGGTAAACATGATCATTTGTTTTTTTCCCCCCAGGCATGTAATGTTTTTTCCTCTGGAATGAAATTTATATATTTAGTTTGGCTGATGCTAGTCTGTAAAATAGATAAATACATAAAGAGGTAATCCCATTCAGCACTGTAGACTTTAAAACCTTTAAAACAGTGAGGGGGTAAACAATTTTTTTCAAGTGTTGAAATGTTCTGGCAACAGCAGCACTCTGGATACAGCTTAAGCTTCCTCTCTTCCCTGCCCTGTGTCTCTGTTCTCTAAAGCAAAGACTTTACTACAATCTCTGATGGATAAAGATCCTGGAGTTCAAACTGCCTCTTCAGCTTCTGACCCTGCACAGACTTCCCCAGCCCCTTTGGTCAAATTTACAAGAGTTGTTCCATGAAAGGCATTTGCAAAGTCAGTAGGGATTACTTTCACAATCGGACAGAAACATGCCTGTGATTTTCATAAAACCAGTCTTGCAGGCGAAGATGCAGCTGGAGTCTGTCCAGCATAGTGAGCCGTGCTGTGCATGCTGTGGTGCTTCACGTCTGCAGGCAGTGTGGCTGTCACTGGTGCCTTGGCCTGGCTTTGGTGCACAAACCCAGAGGTTTGAAGGAAGGTTCCTTTGAGCAGGCACCTGCTTCCATCTGCTTCTTGCTTCTCTGCAAGGAGACTAAATCCACCCACTGCCCTTGATGCTTTACATATCCCTCTGCCTCTCCAGAACACTGTTTTTTCCTGAAGGCACCATAGAGCCTACACTGTAGATCTTCCTGCAGCAATGTATCTGAAGTTCTGGTGCTGAATGGTAACCGCTTTTCGTAAAAGTTTATTATTTTGCACTTGAAGTAGCCTATATTCATAGATATACTTAGGAGGGTTGCTGCTTCAGAGCCCCGAACTTTTTTAGATTATATAAAGACTTAACATTATATAAAGCTTATGGAAAAAAAAAAAGTAGTAAAAAAAAAAATTTATACTAGTGATGAGCCAGCAGTGTGCCCTGGCTGCCAAGAAAGCTAATGGGATCCTGGAATGCATTAGGAGGTGTGTGGCCAGCAGGTCGAGGGAGGTTCTCCTTCCCCTCTACACTGCCCTACTGAGGACCCATCTGGAGTACTCTGTCCAGTTCTGGGCTCCCCACTTCAAAAAAGATGAGGAGCTGCTGGAGAGAGTCCAGCGGAGGGCTATGAGGATGATGAGGGGATCGGAACATCTCTCCTACGAGGAGAGGCTGAGCGAGCTGGGCTTGTTCAGCCTGAAGAAGAGAAGGCTGCAAGGGGACCTAATATATGCTTATAAATATCTGAAGGGTGGGTGTCAGGAGGATGGGGCCAAGTGGTGCCCAGCGACAGGACAAGGGGCAATGGGCACAAACTGAAGCAGAGGAAGTTCCATCTGAACATGAGGAAGAATTTCTTCCCTCTGAGGGTGACGGAGCACTGGAACAGGCTGC
>Ga0065711_1030669_pt1 | contig 31813 bp, 11 predicted proteins | sample Hoacrofraction12_FD_59098 | JGI IMG/M metagenome (GOLD analysis project Ga0065711, IMG submission 59098) | Hoatzin crop microbial communities from Cojedes, Venezuela - Epithelial fraction 12 v2 (version 2) | ecosystem: Host-associated > Birds > Digestive system > Esophagus > Crop | place... | reverse complement strand
GTCTGGGTCATGCGGTTCGTTGTTGTGTTTTCTCCTTATTTGTACCGTTGTTGTTCCTGTTTCCCTCTGTTTGCTGTTCTGTTAAACTGCCTTTATCCTAACCCACCAGCTTCTGCCTCTTTCTTTTCATTCTCCTCCGCATGCCGGCGGAGGGAGGGGCGGCCGCGTGGCGCTTTTGTTGCCGGCGGCAGCCGAAACCAAAACACTGGTATATCCATATATGACTAGAATTGATCAAAATACTTGAAATATACATTTAAAGATGCATGTATGTTTAAACTACAGCTACATTATCTTGATCGAATGAAATATTGATAAAACTAATCGTTGCACTGCAAAAAAAACATTTGTGCCACAAAAACTGCAGAAACACGTTTTAAAGCAGTAAATTTATTAGCGTATGCAGAAGTACAGTAATTTTCTGTTAATCTAAGGCTGTTTACCACAGCGGTGTGCAATTTCTTCCAGGATCCTTAGTAGCAACTGGTCATTTCTCTCTCTTAACATTGATCTATTCTATAAATAGACAAGAAGCTTCAAAGATTTTCAGTTACTGAGAAGGGCACTTCAGGAAGTCGTTCAAAAGTTTTTGCAAGTAATGAGAGCTTTGTATTCTTAGATATGATCTGTAACCACAATCTCCAAGGCAAATTTCTGAAAATTACACTGTAGACAAACACAAGTTACGGAGTTCAAATCAAGAGCAATTGCATGAAATATTATACCGTAGGGAAGGTTAGAGTAATCTAATGATCCTTTCTGGCCTGATAACCAATGAATTAGTGAACCTTTCCTGAGATTTGAATTTAAACCCCCCAGTACAAACCTACACTCTGGAAAAGCACTGGAAAAGCATTGCTAGCAGAAAATATTATATATCTTCTTTATTTTTAAGAACACCTTTAGAACAATCTTTTTGTTACCTGGCAGTTAAGAATATTCCTATGTTTCAGAACCTTTTATCCACTATCAAAATTAGGTTGGCAGTTTTTGCAACTACATAAGAGTCTAAGCTCTTTAATGATACTGGAATATGTAATGTGATCTTCGAAAGAGGAAAACTAACAGTAAAACATGATTAATTTTCTGTAGTAATTATTCTGTGTGCTTTGACACACAGATTTGGGTGGACAAACTGGGATTCAACCTCGGTGATAGCAACAGGTAGATACACAATTAGTACATTAGTTACTCAGATCACATAGTTTAGTTAGCAAACGTCAGTAACACAGGAATTCTACGTAAGAGCTAGAAATCATAAACTTCTGTGATTTGGATGTGATTGGTGGGCTTTTCAGATTTGTAGTTTATTATGATCTTTACTATTTATGCCTTCTTATATCCAAGTTGCCAGCCATATGAGAAAAGGAGAACAATCTGCCTGTGAAAATACAGTATGTAGATAATTCTGCTATGTACCTACTTAAATGCAATGGCTATTGATTTCTCATATGAGAATCTCTGGGGTTTTTATAATACATCTAAGGTGGCATGTCAATTCTGTAGTTATTTAAAGCCCTGTGCCAAAACTACAGACGATCTTGAATAGATTGTTGGCTCAATACCTTGTCAAAACTGTACTTAGAACAGGAAAATTTAGCTGCTGGGACCTTATTTGTACAAATCCAGGAGTCTAAGACAAGGAGAAAGTCATTCTTACCAATAACTCTTCTCTCTCAACGTATTCTTCAAAACTGATAACGCAACTCTTCAGTGCCTACAAAAATAAAAAAACCTGAATGCTGTCAGGGTTACCTTCCCCTTCCTTTTTTTTTTTTTTTCTTCTTTCTTTAGTTATAAAAGAGGTTGAGTTGTAAGGAGAAATTTCTCATCTTTCCAAAACACGTGTTATACCACATGTGTAAGGGGAAGGACTGAACCAGTCTTAATGGAAGAGACAGCTGTTAGACTGAGTCCAAATGGGGAAAAGATCTCAAATTATTGCATGATATAGTGAGTCAATAATCCTGTTTATAAACATATTTGTCTACAATCTAGACAGCTGACACTGTAAAACCAAATGCAACCGAGCTTCTTAATACAATCCATATATCACACTACAAGCCAATAGACTTCTAAGAGTAAGTCACAGACCTACATTTTTGCTTTCTTTCTCTTAGGAAACTAGTTTATTGCAGTCTGGAATCAAGTATGCTTAATTTTAAAGATTTTTCGTATTAGATTTTGCTGTTGACGTAACGGAGATGTGAAAACTAACACAGAGATGCTGTGGATAGCTGCAAAGCCAATGCTTACTTCTCTGTGGGGAAAAAAAGGGTCCTTAGCCACTTTCAACAATCGTTTTATTCTCCAGATTGGATATTATGATAACTACTTAAATCAGTGATGCCATCTGTCTCATCATTCTGAATTTTTTATGACTTGCGATGTAAAAACAGTTTACTAGAGAAATATTTTTAGAATAAAACGTATTTTTTTAAAAGTTAAATATTTGTGATTATGTCTTTGACTATTTGTGTTTATAAAGCTTTTGTCTTGTACTTCTTCAAATTAATTGAAAATCCATTTCTGAAGCATACTTTATTTGTGTTCTGCTACAACCATACAAGTACAAGGCAAACCTCTATATGGGTTTGATTACAAAGAGGTGTTATAGGATTCAAGTCACACTAAAAGTGTTGAACACTGCAGGTCACCATATTGAGAATGTTGGAGATGCAGTCTTGCCTTCAAATCTGTAGTTATCAGGCTAGATTTTCCTTCTATCATCAGAATTTCCAATCACAGTAGTAAATGAGGTGGGTGCAAGGAAACAATAACACAATTCATAACTCTTAGCTTAGCTTTTCTTGAGGCGATGGCAATGTGGAGGGTGCCTCAGTCACTACCTTTTGACATTGATTCCTATCGAACTGCTTAGCAGGGAAGGATACCTGGAAGACAGAATCTTCCATTCTTACCACACAGAGATGATTTCTAATGAAGATTCCTAAATTAGGGGCCACACCTGCCCTTTCCAGACAGCCTATGAATTCCCAGACATCAAGGCAATTACAATCCGGAGATCTATAAGATTAAACTAATAAACTTATTACAATGCATTAAAAAAGAAAAGAAAAGTATATATTGTGTATGAGATAGAGCGAAAAAGATACAGCAGAAAGCTTGGTGTTCCCAGAGTATTTTGTACATAGTAGATACGGTAAGTGCCAGAATGCTTTTTATCATAAGTAGCTTCATTTGTGGTTACAGAGCACCAATTCCCTTCCCAAAACTCTCTACCTATTTTGCATGTCTGTTGTGCTATTTACCTGAAACTCAGTCTTGGAAATTTATGGCATATTTCCAGCATCATCCTGTACATACATTCACACTACCCATCTTAGTCTTCTATGCCACTAGAGTAAATATCTCAAATGCACAATATCTGAATGTATTTTAAGGTGAATACTGCAGATTTGGATGACTTTGATGAATTAAATGGAATAGGCATTGACATCATCCATAATAACGGTTTCTTTGGAGCATTTTTTTTGTAAATGTCAATGTGGACTAAGAATAATGTGTTCTGTACATGGCATCTGCTGAAATCAATGCTACATTGCCAGCATAGTGCATATATAATATAATTAATTTTTTTAAAAAGTAAATTTAAAATAGCCGTTTTATTAATTTTAAAATTGATCTGCACATATTTTCATTGAACTATGCAACACATTCTAAGGTTAAGCCACAAAGCTTTTTAGATGCCTGTGTTCACTCTTTGTTTGATACTGACATCCTTAATGCCACCACCAATCAGCTGTATGGACTGGCCTGTATCTAAAACATTCATTATCAAGTTGCTATCTACCTTACCCATATTTATGACTGTCATAGATGTCAGGCATGCTCCCTGGCTTTAATCAAATCATTGCCATCAGACACTGGAGTAATTAATGATTCAAATTACCCCAGCTCTCAATCCATATAGCTTTAACTGAGAAATACCCTTCTACTGTTCGGATACTCCAAAAAAGTGTTGAAATTCTATGTGATGCATGCATAGTTTAGACTGATTCCAATTCCAAATCACCGCATCCCAAGATGGCTGGAGCATTATTCTTTTTTAAGATTAAAGTCATCTTTACCTCTAGACATGTTAAAAGATATCATAGAGAACATAGAATCATTAAAGTTGGAAAAGACCTCTAAGATCATCAAGTCCAACCATCAACCCATCACCACCATGCCTGCTAAACCATGTTCTAAAGTGCCATATCTACATGTTTTTTGAACACCTCCAGTGATGGTGACTCCACCACTTCCCTGGACAGCCTGTTCCAAAACCTGACCACTCTTTCAGTAAAGAAATTTTTCCTAATATCCAATCTAAACCTTCCCTGATGAAAGTTGAGGTCATTTTCTCTCATCCTATTGCCAGTTACTTGGGAGAAGAAGAAATCAAAATATTTATTACAAAATCCAAAACATGCAATATACAACTGTCAGATATGATAGAAATAAATTTTAAAATATACATAATTTTCTTAAAGTAAGATCCCATTCCAAAGCTTTCTCTTCCCCTCTCTGTACACAACTGACGAATTGTGGATGCTTACCCAAATCCATTACGCTAATTTCCCTGGGTTGCAATTACACACTTTTGGTAAAATAGGATTCCTTCTGTACTGCATCCTTTTCTTAAGGTTCTATTGATATCTTCCTTTTTTAAAAAAAATATCTTTTACTTATTTAGTACCTTTGATATCACCCCATGTTGTGCGCTGTCCTAATAACTTTAGAAATTCTAAGAGCCCTTTGGTAGACTAACTGTTATATGTTACACTTGACTCAACTCTTCGGAAATCATTATGTATTGAAAGACAAACACTTTCCTTTCTGAAGAAGCAATGAGCTACTTTCATTGTAAAGCCTCTCTGTATACAGAATTCTGCTGGACCATGTGAATGGACAAGCATACTTGAATTAAATTTGGAAAGGGAGTTAATGCATACTGCTAACTCCTGACTGAGTCCAGAGAAAAAGGCTATGTTTATACTTCAAAATAAAAGAGGGTCAGGGACCAAACCCTGTCTAAGACCTCACATGGAAATGACTGGCTTTCACCAACAATGCCTAGAGCACACTGTCAAAGAGTTAAGACAAGCTGGATGCATTCGCACTTATTCCATTCAGCTTGGATCTCCCTTGGATCCCAAAAGAAGCACACACATCCTTTAGACACTACTTTGTGCATGTTTTTTCCATGTAAAATGTTTCTAATAATGTGAGGGTATGTTGCAGTTCAAGAGTGGTATGTTTATGGCATGAAACTGAAATTATATGCCACATGCACAGTCTACTGAGGTAGTTTTAGAAGACTATGTTGCACTACGGGAACCAAATCCTGTTCCAATCATACTCCCACTTGAAAATTGCCATTTGCAGTTGTTACCTCCTGATCAGAACTTTAGCCATGTTTCTGGGAGCACTTGATGACAGGAGCAAAATTATGTACAGCAATTAAGCTAACACTGGGTGAGTACTGTGGATTATCAGTGCTTGAACTTCCATCATGACTTTGTCAAAACTATGGATGTGGCCAACAACAGTAGATGATTTTTGTTTTATAATGAACTTGCAGACATCAGGCTTTGACAGTTATCATAACTTCACTGTACATTTTTAAGTAGTGATGCCCCATCTATTTTAGCAGACGAACATGACTCCTTATGCAGCAACACCTTCAGAAGAAATTTATGTTAGATGCAATTTTCATGCAATAAAGCTAGACACTTTTATTTTCAGTATTAGCTATCTTTAAGAATACATGAGTGTGTAAGCATTTCACTCATCAGAGTCATTTACTGGGAAAATTATTCTGCCTCAGTTGGGTGTGTTAGCTGTTAAGCACTCCACTGAGTGCTCTTTAGTAATTGTCTCTCACTGACTTTTATTTGAAGTATGGCACATTAAAAACTTAATTAAATATCAATGAGTAGATCCTCTGTATTTCAGGGTTGTCTTTTTCCCCACTTTAGGTTAGTGTTATAGCCACTGAACTGTAAAACAAAAGTGGGAATCAGTCCATGTAACCTGATCAGCATTGGAACATATGTGTCTAGGTCTGTCTAGCCTTGTAGTCATCTGAAGCACACCTAAGCTACATTAAGAAAGATTAGATATAGAGTGTGTCAACTGCTGGTGGCCAAGTCTTAATATGTGTGTAATGAAAAGAGGCATGCAGCTGACTAAGATGTCCTGGATTTTATTTTTCAGGTTTACAAAATACATATGTTTCTAGATTAGATTTACTGAAAGCTTAGACACTTACTTTAGTTGGCCTGGATTGCCTCTATGCCAAATTAGGTGCACTAGATTTCATTCTCAGTATCTTGGCTCTAACGCTGCCTTCTATTTGGAATCAAAATCTAAAAGTGGTCTTGCTTGCTTTCTGCAAAATGACCATGAACTGACCCTTAATACTGAATTTAAATGTGCTAATCTTATTCTCAATCAACTTTAAATAACAAAATGGTATGAAAAAGCAATTAACATAAATTAAAATATAAATTTTGAACAGCCAGCTCTTAAAAAAATTCTAATCAGACACCTACTGACTCAGGATCTAATCCTGCAGCCATTAAAGTCAGGTCATATATTATTTTAATTTCTTCTAGCTAGCTTGCTCGTTTCTAGTTCTTATAATGGCATATATCACTGCAGCATCTAAGTGTCACTGAGGAAATAGTAACTGCTCTAACAACTGGCCAGCGATCCAATTTTTCTCTTTACTGCTCTTTAGGCAGTTAGAACTGTGGATATATTTTTATTTATTATATTTTAAACCACGTCATACCTCTTTCTTTTTCTCATCTTTTGTTTTAACTCCTCTTCCATTCCTCAGTGCCATCTTCAATAATATTTGAAGAAGTTTACATTTTAATTGAAACAGTATTAAATTTTGGCTTATTTTAGTCTGGTCAGATAAAGCTTTGGTCCTGTTGTCGAGAAAGTTTTGTATCACAGTTTATTTAACTTCCCCATAATCGTCAGGCTGACAGCTCCTGCAGAAAACATCTGTAAATACAAATCAACATTATGAGGACGGACTTACTCTATGAGATATCTTAGGCATCAGAGATCAACAGAAATTAATTTTGAAGGTGGCTGATATGGTAGGACTGTTTCAGAAGTCACCACATTAAACAGTATTCTGGAAGGAGAGGGCAGTGATTTTTATTTATATATATATATATATATACACACACACACACATATGTATAAGGAGATGCCTACATTCTGAATATGTTTAATGTTTTGTTGTTATGGTGCTGATACCACAAAGCCAAATATTAACAACATTCCAGGACAATGACAAAATATAAAGATGTATTACTACTACGATAGGATGGAAGGGTATATTTTATTAGCCACTACTGAAAGGAATTATTAATTCTCAGTGAAGACTCATCTGTCAGTCTTGTCTGAAAGAACATAGGAAATGAAAGAAAATAGGTAGCTCACTGGATATCCACAACTTGTAAGACTTTTTATTAACAAATTAAATGGGACGTAACTGGTGGAAGATAATACCAAAGACGTATACCAAAGAAGATGCAAAAGATAAGAGAAAGACACAAACTAGAAAAGATTTCAGGTTAGTTTAAGGAGACTAAAACAAATGGGCTGCTCAACCACCAAAATACGTACATTTTATATGTACTAATTAAGACCAGTGACACCTTGAATCTTCTGTTTATGTACATTGCACTATTCACAGCACAATTTACATTCTTACAGCTGTTACCAAAAGCCATTCTTAGTCCATTACTTTAATTAATCTATGCTCATTATCAGGATGGCAGTCTTTCTGTGAACAGAAAGTCAGAGGAGAAGATGTATCATTATTGAAGTTTTTAGAGCAATTTGCAGGAAACAGAAACATTAAATATTTTGTACACCTAGTGAAGTTATTTGATCTGTAACAATAACAGTGACATCTCCAGATACAACCTTGAAATAAATACTTGAAGGCTTGCAAATTTGGTGCATAACAGAAAATGTCATTCACACTAACCAGCTGCTTTCTCACTTCTTAGTAAATTAAGGGGTGTTACCTAGAACATACGGTTTTATGATGATCTAAACATTCTTCCAAGATTATGAAAAAATACCTCTTGTTAGAAAAGAAATATGTAATTACAGTAACTTATTAAAAATTGAAGTGGGAAAAAAGACAGCTATACAGGTGTGGTTTAAAATCAGTGTATTCTGTTGAAGAAAGCCTGCACAATCTACTTGACAAAGGGTCTGCAGTTGTCTCTCTCGCTCTTCCTCTCTCTGTGTATGTTGTATAACTATATAAGATATATAGCATGAAAAGATATGTTGTGTATAACTATTTTCTTATGGTGAAAATATATATACTTTACTGTTATTCTATCAAAAAACTTAAGTACATACCCCAAAACTACATCAAATCCGAATTAAAATTAAAAATGTAATAAGTAACCACAGGGAAACTTGTGACAGGAATCTTTAGTATTTCTGAACATATATATTACAGCTCCCAAAAATTAATTCTAGGTGTTGTACTTCTAAAAAAAATCTATAAACCCATGGATATCCCCCAATGAAGTAACAAATGATGATCACATTTCTCCAGTAACCAAATAGTTCTAAAAAATACACATCAAAATATTTACATTATCTGACATATAAGAAAGGACAATGAAAAGCAAAGAGGAGGGCAGAAAGAACTGCAGAACTCCAAGACGGCAGGATGTAGCAGGTATATTTTGCCTTATTTTTTGTTAAAGAAGCAATCAAGCAGTCCTCTTCAGCTTTTTTATTTCCTATCAACAGAACACTGAAAACAAGCTTTAAGAAGTATTTATTTTCTTCCCAAATATAGCAATAATATGTACCTACCACCCCTTTGTCTAAAATATTTCTAATTCTTTCTCTCAGTGATCACATGATGAGAGTTTAAAAAAATGGACTAGAATTTGATTAGAATCCAGTCTGTTTAAAATCTACAGTTGTTATGGTGGAAGAGCTTAACATTGCCCTCTATAGGATTCATTCTTGGACTGGATTAAGTGATATTTTGGATGTGTTGATATATTTAATATGTTTTTTGATCTGGAAGGATGGGTATTGCAATTGTAACATAACCATCAATAATAATCTTCAAAAGGAGGTAGCAATGTAAGTTACTGGGTAATACTGTGAAAACAAAGCTAAAGTGGATACATATCAAGTAATCAATATTTTTAAGAATGGGAACAACTGATGTATATCAATCTGTTCTATACTAATAATAGGTATATTAGGCATCATTATGGAACACATAGAAACACTCAGAGCAGACTGGGGCCAAAGAGATATCAATTAAAAATAATACTGTAATTATGAATTATGCTGTAAAGATGCCATCTTCAGCATGTCACATAAATGAAAAAAAGTTACGGAAAATTTTCCATAAATGAAAAAAAAAAAAAAATTACAGCAAAGTCTGTCAGCATTGAATTCTGATGGTGGACACAATCGGTTGTGTGTCCACTGTCAGGTCATTAAAGTGACCAGATTTTAAATTGCCACCTAACATACGGAGTCTTCAGCATTCATTACATATTCAAAGCAACTTGGATTAATATTATGTAGTTTAAAGAGTAATGCATAATTCAAATGCTCCTTCTGACTTGGTCACTGCTCAGATCACAGATTTAATGTTTTGTTTAGTTAAGGACATAAATAGTGGTGTATTCCAGTAAACATAATTTTGCCATTAGTAGTTGAAGGCAGTAAACTTTGGACTGACCTGACTCTGCAGGGTCTCAGAACTTGTCTGAGTTTGTCCTGTCCTGGCTGGTTTTAGCTCATCAGTAAAGACAGTGGCCTTCAGAGAGCAATTAATCTCACCCTAAGGTAGACATTTACATTTGACCAGCTGATTCTTAGTTGCTTTTATTATGTTATTACAGATTTCCCCCACGTACTGTAGATGTTTCCCACTGCTCCCTTTCTGATTTGGCAGCCTGCCTGTGCCAATTGTCCTTGTGACAGTGTAACATAGCTGGTGTTGGAGACAGAGACCATCTAAATCCTTCCCAGGCAGACCTTGATGTTTCCTGATAAAAGAACAGAGAGAAACTGTAGGTAGCATGAACATAGTCTGAGCTCAGTCTACCTAAAAAACCAATACAGGTATGTATAAAGCCAGGTCTCGCAAATCTTCTCAACTTTTAAGCTCTTAGGATTTGCCAATTTAGAGAAGTGCAGATATGATCAGAAGGAATAGGAACACTTGCCTAAGCATAGAGCTTTAATATATCTTTAAACATGTCTTGGAGATATGCTGTATTTTTGCTATTTAACATGCATCTTTCCACACAAATCTTTATGTTCTGAGAAACATAAAAACATAATTTGTAGCATTTCATGTCTGTAAGATCATTACCCAAAAACAGAGGAAAAAAAAAAGGTAAGACAGTCTACAACAACTCAGAAAAGAAGCATAAAATACAAGAAGCAATATCAATTATTTAGGTGGATACAAATTTTATAGACATATATTTAGAAAGTTATAAGTAGATTTTACATGTAAAAGTAACAGTGCTGGATATACCACTAAACAGTACTAGATATTCAGGTATTTACTTGTTATGCTTGTTAACATTGCCTGTTTTATAAAGTATAATCCTGAACTCACTATAAATGAAGAAGCAGACATTAATACAGAAGTCAGTTATACACATGTACCTTATTATTCATAAAATTAACCCCTAAACTTTTCATAGTTAAGAGATGCACTTATGGAATAAAACTATTAAACACTTACAAAGGTATAATTTTAGTGAATAGGAAGAGTCTCCAGACACATAAATCTATGAGTCAGATCTTATTTGTCATAGCTCCATAGCTCTGCTGAAGTCAGTGGAATAATATTTTTCACTGAATGAAAATGTATTTCTAAATGGTTTTTTATTCTCTGTTATCATATCTGTTCCTTGATTTCTCAATTAAATTTGTAATTTTCTATTTTATTTCTAATTTTATAGAATTGTTCTGTGTGTGGTCTGAATTTTATTTAGCTATTTGCCATACAATACCTTCCAACAACAGCTATGTTTTTAAATATATGTGATGAGTTTTAGCTGTGATTCCCATTAAAGTCAATGAGAAATGCACTATTAGAATCCTCATTTGCCACTTTGAAAATTTATGAGCAAGAAACAAAATAAAAAAGTTCAGTGGCTACAAAAAGAGTCTTCGTTGTTAAACTCGCTCAGTATTCAGTGGCTCAGCTTGCTGAGCTGCAAACTGCATGCTTCACTGGACACTGTACTTTCATAATTGGCACTGCTGGTTATCTCTAAAACCATCATCTGCCAATTCATGGGTCCCAGGATAATATGGAATGGGCCTCAATGCACACAGTTGTTTTCAAATTAGGAAGGAAAACTCCAAGAAAGAGAAGGATACATCAATAATAACACCTTACAAAAAAAAAAAAAGGCAAAAAAAGAAAAAGCTCCATTCGTGTTCTGGGCATTGCTTTTAATCTCCAGACAGAAACAAGTCTGAGGATACTTTGAGCATACAATGATTTTTGCTTACTTGTCTGGAATGAGAAACACAGAATAACAAAAAACCAAGAAAAAAATCCCAAATATACATTTTTTTTTCTTAAAGGATATAATCACAAAAAGAGACAGTATGCTTGTACTGAGAACCATCTGAAAACATTGCTTGGCAAAGAAAGTACCCAACAAAGGATGTTCTCTGTTTTATAAGTAGGAGACATGAAGACAGAAGAATGCAAAATCTGAAGCCATTACAAGAGTCCAGTTACCAGCATTAGACTACAAAACACTCATACATTATTAAGTATCTCAGCTGTGGCATCTGAGTACTTCTCAATTCTCATTTCCACTGAAATAGAAATTTTACTTGTTAATCATTAAATAAGACAATAATTCTAAAAAAAAACCAAAAAAACCCCACCAAAATCCAAACATTTGTGAATATACTAAGTTCTGAGAAATAAAATCTCAGATATTCACCAAATACTTTATTTTGGAGGAATCTCTATGATATGCTAGTACTTCAGGGGTCTTAACTTGTGTGTACCATACAATAATTAATCTTAATTTTGATATAGTATGTCAAAAGGTGTTTGAGGGTTGAATATGTGAGGAAGAAGTGAAGAGACAGAAGGGAGAAGGCAGGTATCTGCAGTAACCTGCACATTTACAGCATGAGGGAGAGATATTGGAGTGAGTCTTAGAGAATATACTCTCTTTACTTTGAGACATTACCATATACATGCCCTCCTAGTGATTTACATTCCTCTTGTGGGTTGTGGTAAATAACCTTTTTGGCCAACTGTCTCTTTGGTACTTGTAAGCAATGACAACATTTCTGTTTGGGGAGTAAACGCAGGGCTGAGCCAATAGAGTTTCAGATTTTCTCCATCATCACTTGTCCCACCATCAAGTGTCTTGCTGCTTCATTGACATCACCCTGATTCTGTGAGTTTGCATTTTTAGTTAGATAATTTTGTCAATACATTAGTGCAGGATTACTTAAGAATGTTAGCTGAACATTGAAACCTTATTCATTTTGGCCAGATAGCCCTAACTCCACAATAGTGTCAGGGCCCTGAGGGCACTCAGAGGCCTCACTGCCCCTGCCCACATCCCCGGGGCTGCTCCACCCTGCCCATGTCCCGGGAACTCATCGCAGCCCCTGGGACCATCAGCCACTGCTGCAGTGACACTGCAGCAGGGCCAGTCTCCAGCTGCTCACTGCCCTGACTGTCCTGGCTCTGGGCCCCACTGAGCCAGACCCACCCATGGGCCCATGTCCTGGCCTGGCCTTGGGCCATCACTGTCCCCAGGGAGATAACTGATGCTCAGGGCTAGGGCTGCTCCTGCTGCTCCCTGGTTGCCCTGCTCCTGTTCAATCCAGCCCACAGGGAACAGCTGCCCAGTGCAGCATCCTGGCAACAGGCATCTTGAAATTGCCCAGGTTCATGTGTGAATTATCCTGGGATATCATCCAGCAATGAACCACTTGCAATTTTGGCATATTTCATTTAGTTTTGGAAGTTACCCCTGCATGAATCATCCTCTGGGTGTCCCTATGCTTCTGCAGAACAGAAAGGCTCTTAGCCAAAGTGGGTCAGTTATTAAGATGTAGTCACAAAATTATCTTTCTCATTTTCTTTGAAACCCTTATGGACATATAAACGGTGTTAAATATACCTAGGATCTATATTATTAGATGGGATCTTAGTATCTCTATATCATACGCAAACTCCCTTACAGAATGCCTATAGCTTCTCAGGTGATGAAGTGCATCAAAATGAACAAAAATTATCATGGAATAAAGTGAAAGTCAAAAGGAGTTTCCAGTGGCGCATGTTTCCGGTAATAAATCTCTCTCTTGCTGGCTTCCCACTGAGTCTTCAAGCTTGCAAGCAGTTCCAAGTAAAAATTGTGTGCTACATGATGACAAGAACTCAACAGAATGAAATCCTAATAATTGCCATTGGCTTGGCTTCATTTGCTGCTTCCTCAGTGGCACCAACCTCTGTGCAAACTTCTTTGAACACAAATATATTCCTGTTGTTTTCTAGTTCAGAAGAAAATGACTAAGAGTATTCCACATATTCTGTTCTGTGTGTAAAACATGCAGCGATTTAGGGGATGCTGTGCAGTGTAGGTACCACGCAGCACGTGGTGAAGGCGCCGATTTCTATACTTCAAGCATCTCACATAAAACAGACAACAAAAGAGCTTCATCTATATCTATGAGATAATGTGAATAAATTCAATAGGCAGCACTTAGTAAAAATAAATCCTTGGAAATATAATGCAATATCCCAAGTGCGTAACTGTGAGTCGCCTAATACAATTATAACTCTATAACATGCCATTTCAGAGGCAAAAAATCATCATGCATGATGAAATAACAAACTTTGAGCATAGTGAGGATTTTTTAAATTGTGTCATTCCTTTCATTTCAATTTCTTCTTCAGATATAAGATAAGCTTTATATAGCCCTATCTTCAGTTTTTAATCTTCTAGGTAGTGTTAACATTGCCTCTCCAAGAAGGGATGAAATAGAACTGAGACCACTAATGTATAAGAATCTCTTTCCTTCTTCTTCAAACACAAGGGACAATACACTTTTAGGTTACAGTGATATAGCTTTCGTCAGTATAATTCCTCATTATTCATGACATTTTGTCCATTACAGCATGAGATTCCTCAGAAGATAGAAATAATCATCCAGAAGTAGAGTCTAACTAATTATATATAAAATATATCATATTATATTATATTTATTATATTATGTTATATTATGTTATGTTATATTATATTATATGATATCATATTATATCATATATTATTATACCACAAAATATTTCTTCACTGGAAGAGTAGTCAAGCATTGGAACAGGCTGCCCAGGGACTCACCATCCCTGGAGTTGTTCAAAAAACATGTAGATATGGCACTTCAGGACATGGTTTAGCAGGCATGGTGGTGATGGTTGGACTAGATAATCTCAGAGGTCTTTTCCAACCTTAATGATTCTCTGATTCTGTTATTCTATGATTCTATCTATTGTCTGAGATATCGAGTTGGTGTAATGGATGAAACATCAGTAATAGCAATTGGTGGTGTCTACTGACAAGACTGCATCTTTAAAATTACTGTACCAGAAATCTCAGAAATCTTCTCAGTCTTCCTTACCTGCCTCTTCTACATTGGAACAAAAGCTTGTTTGCAGCAGCAAATTATATATCTATACACATATAAAAAAATTAAATGCCTAAAAAGTAATTATGGAACATTACATACACATTACTTTTGTAGAATGTACAAGCTATTGCCTTATTTCTTACAGTTTTCATGGAACAATTATTGATTCTGCAAGAGCTCTGGAGGTACTACATTAAAGAAACTTACTGGGAGAAGGAATATATGTTTTTAGAAGTTTCACCTTAGTCCTTTTGTTAAATATGTATTATTAAAAAATTGTTTTTGCTTTGTTTAAATACACAAAATACTTAATTGCATACTAGAGTTAACAAAAGGGCAACATAATATAAATGCTTTAGCACATAAACATGACTGATTAGAAACATTTTCAGTCCTAGGGCAGCTAAGAACATTGTTTAAAATTAACAGGTAACTAGCAGGGACATTTAGACACTCAGGATTGCACAAGGAGGATCTTTGACAATTGTACTGGTGATTTCTAGGACAGCTGAAAAGAAAACATGAAGGGCAAGTAAAACAGTCTAGAAAGTGAAGGAACAGATGAAAACATGTACACCGAATTTAGAAATGGGCAATGAAAATAACAGAATTAGATAGGGGCAAAGTGCCAGAGTCGGGGCATTCATGTGAAAAGACAGAAGATGAGACGTTTTTAAAAAACTGATTTTGATTAAATTTGAGAAATAAGACCTGAGGAGAAAGGGAGATGTCTTTTACCTTAAATGTGAATAGATTCTACTGTAAGAAATTCAGGCCTGAGTTCTGCGTTCAGAAACTACAGTGAGGAATATATACAGTATAGAGGCAGGATTTTTGCCCTTTTTCTTTACCATTTTAAGGTTCTTGAAAATAAAGAGAGGTCAGAATAAAAGAAGATACTTGGTGGATTATAGACATAGTCTCTTTTCTCTGTAGTCTGTACTCCATTTTGATCTGTGCTTCATTTGCTGTGTCTGGAAAGGTTACAAACTGGCATTTTCATAGGAAATTGAACTCTGTTCTCAGAGCTGGAAAGGAAAGGTAAATAAGTACTTAGACAGTAATTAAAGACATAGGAATGGCTGTAGTTTTATGATGGAATGGTGCCAAAGAATATTTGAACTGAATCAGTTTTCTATGTGCCCGTTTTGTATTGCATCATGATGGACGTCAAAACTGGCTACCAATTTTTATCAAAACACTATTTAACTAAAAAATTTTTTAATACCAGCTTTTCTGTTTACAAGTATTATTATCCACACAAGGAAAAAAGCCCCAACAAACCAACTCTTCTGCAAAATAAAAGTAATACATATGAAAGTCTCTCTTGTTTCGAGAGTGTTCAAGAGAGCTGTATTTGTGAGCTTCTGTGGGTTTAGACCTCTGCTCAGTTCACTAGCTGGAGAGTACTCTTCTGAGAAATTTTCTCTTTTCCCTAAAACAAAAGCCATGATTAACTGTAAGACATACATTCTGAACAGTGAGTGATACCATGAAGGTTCAGCACAATGGCAACAAAATATCAGCGTCTAGAAGAAATAAAAATAAGAATTTGAATCTAATCTAAAAGTCAAACATTTTCCTAGATAGCTTAGAACAACATGATTTCTTAGATCCATTCTAGAGGCAATATTGTTAGGGAAAACTATCTATATCCCATATAATCACCTAATACTCTTTAGAGTGTTTTCTTACGGCAGATAATTTCCCAAGAATGATTGTTTTTCTTCAGGTTTCATTGTACTCTTACAAGTTAGGAAGAATGAATCACATGAAGAAATGAATTGACATCTTCAGGAAATAAGGTAGATTGTACACAGCAGTATTAAAGTGATAATAAGACAGGTACACCATATCATGAACCTCCAAGGACAGGAAAAAGAAAAGGAAAGGAAAACTTGTATGAAGAGATAAGGAGGGCAAGTCAGGTTAACAAGATTGTGCTTATGCATGATTTGATTTCAACCTATTTCAACCTCCCTGGTATTAATTGGGAAATCTCTGAAGCATGCTGTAGATAGGAGACAAAATTGAAAGATTTAGGCTCTAGTAAATGATTGCTTTCCTAAACCACTGTGTTAAGAGCCCAACATGGAATAGTTTTTGCCTAATCTAGATCGAATTTTAGCCAATGACTAAGGCAACAGTGGTAAATTATTGAAATAACAGAAGATGATGAAGTCAAATGTCCACAGTACACTTATTTTGCTGCATTTTAAAAATCATATTATTGTATACAGAAACAGCAGGTACACAAAGAAATTGTAAAAATGGAATAAGAAGACAACTGTAAACAATAGTGTAAATAGTGAAGTGAGGAGCAGTAGGTGCTATGACCAAAGACACAGTAAATTGTTATATAATAGAAGCTGCTGGTTAATATTTTGAAAGAAATAAAATATTATTGTGACAGTCTAATCTACCTATAAGCCATTGATTTAAAAGGTCTGTGACATATATACAATTCTAAAATGCATTTGATGTACGTGAAGTCTGAAATTGTGTAGACAGTGTCATCCCTAGTTACTGTTTTCAGTCTACCACGCACAATGGTACAAGGAGGCATAAATGGATACGAAGGGAAGTGAGACTGGACCATTGTTATCTACAAAAACTGATTGGACCTTGTCTATAGCCAGGCTGTATTATTTATAACCTTTTCATGCGTTTTATATTTGCACATGCTTTCTTTCAGGCAGTCACTGTTACCGGCAATTCAAAAAACCTATATACCTGTTGCACAAATAAAACTGCACTGTTTAAGTAGCCAGTTGTCACATTTTCTCACTGAACGCGACCAAATGAGGCCGTGCTAGTTCATGAGCACAACTGGACTGAAGGTGCAGACTGCTATTAGTGTATCCAGAATCGTGGTAGTTTAATATACACATTAAACGCGACTGGACTGGTAGTGGCAAATTGGATATCACTCAGAATTTAAACCTAGCCACACCTAGCCTCTCACTCCGGTGATGAGAGTTAGAATGCAAGGAGGTTTATCTTCTGCCAAATTAACGCAACAGACCTGTTGTATTCCTTACACAGATCTATGGCTGTATGTAAATTGCTTTCTTGCAATATAAATATCATGGCCCATGCACCTAATTCGACGTCATTAACTGCCACAAAGTATTGTAAAAAAAAAAAATATCCTTACTCTGAAGCTTTAGAGCTGGTTTATTATTTTGCTGAAAAGTAGTAAGATAAAAGACTATGGAATCTTTAAAATCTTTACTGAGTCCTGTTGACTGAAGAAAGTAAAACTTTGCAAATTAATGAATATTGACATAAAGAAAGGAAATTGTCTCTTAGGAAACAAGTTCTACAGGTGTTTTATTTGTATTTGTTACAAGTTGTACAGATATTTTGTTATTCACGAGACATAGCTGCTTGCTGAAGCTCAAATTAATGACTTGTATGAAATAAAAATTTATACATGAAGTTTTGGGTTTTGTAGTATGGCATTCAGAATCTTTATATCTCTGAAATCCTGTTCCTGATTGATACTTTATTCTGTATGTCTTAAAAAAAGCTGAGTAAAAATATTTGTAAGGTTGAAAAGAAAAATGAATAGCTTTGAAAGATGACTAAGATTTACAGAGAGATTTTAGCACAACTACTATTTGTATTGGACAGTAGCAATACATTTGGTGCAGATATGAGATGCTTAGGAAAAAATAAAAGTATTTTCATCATAGCTACAAAGGGTCTGAAAAAATTAATCTATAATTCTGGTATACGAGAATGTATTTCCAAAATAACGATCAGACAGTAAAACTGCTCTGATCTTTAAGATCCTGTGATTCAGTTCATGGAAGACACTGCTTAAATAATTTAATGGGTCTATGCTTTATTTCTCTAACTGAAAAATGGATAATATTGTTTCTCTCTACTTCACCTACCTTGTCTTTTTAAAAGTTAAGTTCTTCTGATTGAGATATTTCTCATCTTATAGCTGCACCTAGAGTTGTAACGTGGCGAGAGCCTGAATTTAGTAAGCTTCTCTGAATGTTACTTTATCTAAAAATAGCACAAAACATGTATTTTAGAAAGTCACGTATCTAGACTATCATGCCAAACACTTAATTAATACTTAATATAATACTTAATACACTGAAATAGTCATTAGAACAAGGACTAGAACTTATTGTCAAACAACAAAGGAGAAGGAAGGCTGTTCTGAAAAGACAAACCAGGAGGTGAGGATGACCTCTGTGTAGGAAGTAGTCACCTCACTGATGAGGCTGTAGTCCCAAAGTAACTGGGGGATTATCACTGAATTTAAGGTTACAAGTTTCCTGAAACTTAAGTTCACAATATGGAAAACTGTATTGAATTTCATGATTTAGAAACCAGTTTAAGTGAGTAAAGAAACAGGATCTGGCAACTAGATAGACCCCCCCCAAAAAAAAAAAATAGGGTCATCATTTTGGCACTCATACTCATACAGAGCCATTTATTGCCTGGAGCTCCAGTAGACTGCAGATTTTATAACATGAACTTCTTTTTTATCTCTCACTGGTGTATCTGTCTTAATACTAAAGAACCTGAATAGTGAAGATTTTCAGGAGTATTGTAGTGTGCATTTCAATAAGAAAAAAAAGTTGATTTACCATTTTTTTTAACCTCATGGCTTTTTCAGTGAAAAATCTTATGGGAACTGCAACTTATACAAGATGAAATACCTTCTCAAAACTGGAGATAAAGAAAGGAACCAAGTTCTTTCAAGAACAACATCCCCCTCTCAGTAGTAGTAATAATAATACCACCACAAATGACAACAACATCAATAACAATAAAAACTTCCTGAGGCACTTTCACCATCAGACAGTTTATTGTTCTAGACAGACTAATGGAAGGCACCTAGATTTAGATACAGTGAGGTCTTTCATCTGTTTCACATCCCAAGGGAAAAATCCAACCAAAAGTACGTAAGGCAACCTTCCAAAGTATCTAGAATTTTGAAGTGAAAACCTACTTTTCTTGTAAATCCTACTAATACCTTTGCAGCTCTGGTCTGTTCTTACTTTGGTGAATACAAATTATTCAGCCTTAAAAGAAACGTCAAAACTAGACCAAGTCAACCCAGTCTCTAACTGATTGGAAATGTATTAATGCTGACAATGCCTTTGAAATGTATGAAAAGGAATTCATCTTTTAAATAGCATTTAGGACCTGCTACTTCTAAGTAAATTAAAAAAAGAATTGACCATTGATATTTCGGTATTGCTGTCTTGTCCTACTAGGAAGATATTTACTTAAAGAGAAAATTGCTGACACATTAAAAAAACCCAACTGATCCCATGTATCTGTTATCAAATGGTTCATAGAAGGTTACTTTGATTATAAAACAATAAAGAAACAAATGTTGATAACGCAGTCGGATGTGACTTGCTTCAAATGATTGTTTTCAAATACATTTATTTTTTTAGTTCTGCTAAATGAAGAGAAGTAGGAAATACAGTCAGGTAGTAGAAGGCATTTTTCTTAGTAACACAAGTATTACACCTACATTTCTTATTCTGATAATTTCAAGGAATGTTACTTTCCATCTCTTCCTTATGCCTCTGAATATTTACATTACATTAAATTATGCAAAATTTTAAACTTCATGTTACACATTTTATTGACTTACTTTAACAGAAAAACTATGTGCCTTTCAATGATTTTATCTTTATTTTCCCTGTATACATGTGAATTTTTAAAAAATCTTAAAAAGAGAGAAGCCAATCTGATGATTCACAATAGATAATACGCCAGGTTGAATAAAGTTTAGACCACGTGAGACAAAAACGTTTCTAATTCATTGTTTCTCATATATTGTGGCAATTAACATTTCTGATAGAGAAACCAATGCTTATGTCTGTGTCAAATGTAATGGAATTATCTGTTGTTATTATTCATTAATGTTCTAACCATTTTCCCCTAAGAAATATTTAGTAATCTAAGAAGGAGCATATGTTTGTGCAAATTATACTCTCCCTTAAGATTTTGTAAGAAGCTCATGATAATAAGAAATTATACGGTACTTCTTTAGCTTTAACTTTTAGATTAATCACAGAAAGCTTTTGCGCATAACCTTACCGCCAAAAACACGCTTTACTATGACAGGTTTATCCTCAATTAGATTTTGTTAGAGTCTTCTTTGTACTATTATGCATGTTTTTGTTTAACACAAAGATAGCATAGTCTCTTTACGGATATATTCATCTAAAAGATATTCTGTTGAGTATACTGCTTTGAGTGAATAATTAATTTGGTAAAACTATTTTTTTCTGATTGGTTTCTCTTGCATGCACAGCTTAGCTTTTGGTGATCAAGATTATACAATATCATAATGCAAACACTGTAATAAACAGGTAAACCCTATGATGCGCATTGAAGAAATGTATCTTTTGTAGTTTTATCTTATTGTTTATAGATGTCAGCTAAACCCTATTTAATATCTTTTCTCACAAATAATTTGCATGTTTGAATTATTCCATGCCTTTAGGTTGAGAGTGAAAAAAAAAAAATTAACTACAAATTCCAGTCTTCTGTACTTTTTTTTGACATTATCAGAATGTACTGCAGAGGCAATAAGTCATGTTATGTCATAATATAACAAGACAATCTCTGTACAAACACATGAACAGCAGGTCTTTCATCTGGTATTAGTGAAGTAAGTAGTAAAGGTATAAATGTCTTTATTAACAAAGGGACTAGATACTGTAAAGATGAGTAAAACTTTTTGAAGAGAATCTTTTAAATTACTGTATGCTCATAAAGTAACATGGGACAATTAGAATGAGAATGTTTTTTTGCAATAAAACAGATGATGTCACCATTTAAGCAGTTGCTTTTTTTGATAATTGTAGGTTCTTTCATGTAGACTAAGCATTCCCACCTGACTAGGTGGCACAAAGCAGAGGGGATCTCTGGTGTGCCTGGAGCATAGAGGAGAGCTTTCCAGTGGCAGGGTATACTTTACCAAATAGTCGATTACTGTGACAACTTATTTACCACTGCAAGCTGATCACCAGTGAATTCTCAAGAGAAGACTGATAGTTGTGAATAAGCTTTTCCAGCTGTCCTCTGAAGACAGATGTGCTCTGTAACAATCAACGCAATGCAGAGAAAGAAATGAAGCATTGCAGTACAGAAAGCAGTGGGATATGACCTGTAGTCTCATAGAGGCTGGTGTAAGAATAGCAAGGATTACAGTAACATAGGTATCATTTAGAAATGAAGATATTCCTTAGGATAACACAGTATAAGAATTCGAATAGTGATCTTCATCCACGTGAATATAGAAAGAGAACATACCCTGTTTGATCACAGATTTATATGGATTATGGTAGTATAAAGCACATAAATAAAACAAAGAAATAGACATGGAGAATTATATTTTAACAGTTAATTTTGTATATGCATGCTCATAGTATGTTGTTCTTGGTAATAAAAACAGTTATGGTGGTATTTGTTGCTTCAACGTATCTCTCAAATGTCTAAGTTTCAGCTCATTGTTTTACCTGCAGTTATAAACAACACAGAGACATAACAGCTGTCAGAACTTAAGTTACTTCGGCTATTTCTTAAGGTACAATGATAAATTGTTTTATGGATGTTTCTTTTTTTTTCCCACTGATTATGAAGAGAGCTTAACTCAGGCCAGATAATTCTTCCCCCATGACACTTCTCTGATGACAGCATGAATCACCCTCTTGAGTTCTTGTTTTCCTCTGTCCACTAGAGGAAGGAGTTTAGATAATTATTTTGTATGGATTAATGAGGAAAGATGTAGTCCTCGTTTCTCAACTGCTGATGAGTTCTGCTATGAGTCTATTAGGTGATATCATGATTAAAATTTACTTTTTTGTCTATTCTTTCTTTTAACAGAATAAAAAAATACTGAGAGAAGAAACTACTATTTCACTTCTAAGAAGCCATCAAACTTTATTCTAGTGCTTGAGATTCATATTGAGGTTTTACCTGAAAAAATTCATTCAGAAACTAATAAAGTACAAATATACCCATAAAACTAACCTTACCCCCCGTATCGGTTTTGTCTAGGGTGGATTTAATTGTTGTCATAGTAGCTTGTATGAGGCTATGTTTTGGATCTGGGATGAAAACAGGGTTGATAAACATAAGGATGCTTTAGCTATGGCTGATCAGTGCTTACTTGGCATCAAGGTCTGTCCTACTTCCACACTGTCCTGCCAGCGAGTAGGCTATGGGTGGGCAAAAAGTTGGGAGGGGCCACAACTGGGACAACTGTCGCCAAGTGATTTCCCATACCATTTGATGTCGTGCTGGGGGAAAGAAGGAGGAAGGGAGGACATTCAAACTTCTGATTTTTGTCTTCCAAAGTAGCCGTTATGCATGATGGAGCCCTGCTTTTCTGAACATGGCTGAACACCTGCTTGTTGATGGGAAGTAATGAATTAATTATTTTCTTCTGCTTGCACGCATGGCTTTCTTAAACTTATTAAATTGTCTTTACCTTGACCCATTAACTTCTTTGCTTTTGCCCTTCCAATTCTGTGTCCCATCCCACCGAAGGGAACGGAGTGAGCAGCTGTGTGCGGCTTAGCTGCCTATCAAGGTTAAGACACAACCACCCCTAAAACCTTATTCATAACCTATTTTTTCCAATTAATTGTGTGGTGGGGAACATTTAAAGGCTGGATTACCTGTTGTAAATGTATTTGCATCTACAAGCATATTTAGTATTACTTTATTATTATCTGCATACACTGTAGGGATAAAGTGACTTAAGCATTCCATTAAAATATTCAGCCCTTTTTACAGAATTACTAGCCTAGCAATAGAAATCCTTGTCAGAAAAAAAAATTGTTTGATTAAACTCCAGCTCTAACCTTGCATACCTTTTTAGAAAGCTACATATTCATTATTGGAATTTATTCTAGTCCTTTAGATGTGCATAGAAGCATACATGCATGCACACGTGCACGCACACACATATACACACACACAAACCACAGGCCTATACAATGAATTTTTGAGACAACTTTAGTTTAAAGTGCAGAGGGGGGAACCTCAATCCATCACACTCCTACTAGCTGGATGCTGGTCCCAACAGTAGATGCCCAGAGCCTGGAGAAGAATCACAGGTCAGCAGGAGAGCACCTGAAGAGCAGCACGAAGGAACTCCAGACACTCCAGCCAGTAAGTCATCTCCGCTGAGGGAACTGGGAATAAACAAGATGAGTTAGAGACATACACACACTTGCAGGGCTATGATCTTACTGGCATCACAAAGGTGTGGTGGGATGGCTCCTATGACTGGAGTGTTGAAATAGAAGAGGTAGTGGAAGACCCATCCTTAGAAATCTTCAAGGTCAGGTAGGATTGGCCTCTGAGAAACCTGAACTAGTTCCAGATGCCCCTGCTCATTGCAGGGGGTTGGGCTAGATGACCTCTAAAGGTGCCTTCCAACCCAAAGCATTCTATTATTCTATGACTTCAAGCAAGTAGGCTTTGGACTCTTCAGGGATCTACTCAGTAGACTACCATGGGATAAAGCCCTGGAGGGAAGAGAGATCCAAGAAAGATGGTTAATGTTCAAGGATCACCTCCTCAAAGCTCAGGAATGGTGCATCCCCACAAAGAGGAAGTCAAGCATAAATGCCATGAAGCCTGTGTGGATGAACAAGGAGCTCCTGGACAAATTCAAGCACAAAAAGGAAGACTGAAGAGGATGGAAGGACGGGTAGTCTAGGAGGAATACAGAGAAATTGTCTGAGCAGCCAGGGATCACATCAGGAAACCTAAAGCCCTGACAGAATTAAATCTGACCAGGGACATCAAGGGCAACAAGAAAAGCTTCTATAGGTATGTCAGTGATAAAAGGAAGACTAGGGAAAATGTGGGCCCTCTCTGGAAGGAAACAGGAGACGTGGTTACCTAGGATATGGAAAAGGCTGAGATACTCAATGACTTTTTTGCCTCAGTCTTCCCCAGAAAGTGCTCCAGCTGCACCACCCAAGTCACAGTAGGCAAAGGCATGGACTGGGAGAATGAAGAACCACCCACTGCAGAAGAAGACTAGGCTTGAGACCGTCTAAGGAGTGTGAAGGTGCACAAGTCCATGTGACCTGATGAGGGGTATCCACGGGTCCTGAGGGAACTGGCAGATAAAGTTGCTAAGCTACTCTCCATCACATTTGATAAGTCATGGCAGTCCAATGAAGTTCCCACTGACTGGAAAAGGAGAAACATCATGCCCATTTTTAAAAAGGGAAAAAAGAAAGACCTGGGAAACTACAGGCCATTCTGTCTCACCTCTGTGTCCAACAAGATCACAGAGCAGATTCTTCTGGAAACTATGCTAAGGGCACATGGAAAATAAGGAGGTGATTGATGACAGTCAGCATGGCTTCACTAAGAGCAAATGGTGCCTGACAAATCTGATAGCCTTTTATGACCAGGTTACTGCATTGGTGAGTAAGGGAAGAGCAACCGACTCTTAACTTTTAAACAATTAAGCAACTGATGTCATCTACCAGGACCTGAACAAAACATTTGACACCCTTCTGCATGACATCCTTTCTCTAAATTGGACAGACATGGATTTGATGGATGGACCACCAAGAAGTTATTGGCTGGATGGTCACTCTCAACGAGTGACCATCAACAGCTCGATGTCCAAGTGGAGACCAGTGACAAGTGGCATTCCTCAGGGGTCAGTATTGGGGCTGGCAATGTCTAACATCTTACTCAATGACATGGACAGTGAGATTGAGTGCACCTGCAGCAAGTTTGCCAATGACACCAAGCTGTGTGGTGCAGTTGAGGGAACACTGGAGGGAAAGGATGCCATCCAGAGGGATCTTAACAAGCTTGAGAGGTCGGCCCATGCAAACATCATGACACTCAAGACGGCCAAGTGCAAGGTCCCGCACAAGGGTCAGGGCAATCCCAAGCACAAATACAGGCTGGGCGGAGAATACATTGCGAGCAGCCCTGCAAAGAAGGACTTGGGAGTGTTGGTTGCCAAGAAGCTCAACATGACCTGGCAATGTGCGCTCACAGCCCAGAAGGCCAACCATATACTGGGCTGCATCAGAAGAAGCGTGGCCAGCAGTTCGAGGGAGGTGGTTCTGCCACTCTGCTCTGGTGAGACCACACCTGGAGTCCTGCGTCCAGCTCTGGATCCCCCATCACAGGAAAGCCATGGACATGTTGGAGTGGATCCAGAGGAGGGCCACAAAAATGATCAGAGGGGTGGAATGTCTCTCCTATGAGGAAAGGCTGAGAGAGTTGGGGTTGTTCAGCTTGGAGAAGAGAAGGCTTCAGTGAGACCTTATAGCAGCCTTCCAATACCGGAAGGGGGACTACAAGAAAGCTGGAGAGGTAGTTTTTAACAGGTCATGTAATGGTAAGACTAGGGGCAATGGCTTCAAGCTGAAAGAGAGCAGGTTTAGATTAGACATAAGTAAGAAACTCTGCTCTGAGGGTGATGAGAAACTGGAACAGGTGGCCCAGAGAAGTTGTGGCTGCCCCCTCCCTGGCAGTGTCCAAGGCCTGGTTGAATGGTCTTTGAGCAACCTGATCTAGTCGAAGGTGTTGCTGCCCATGGCAGAGGGTGTTAGGAACTAGATGATCTGTAAGGTCCCTTCCAACCCAAAGCATTCTATAATTCTGTGATTCTATGATTCTACGAAATCACAGCTCTATAAAATTAATTTTTGAGATAAGTTGGAATTTTTATTGGAACAGATGAAGTATTTGCTTGCCAATGAATTTTTCCACAGATAGTTATAGATCTGGTGCTAAAGTATCAATTCCATTAACAACATAGAGCAAAAATGTAGTGGTTTGTCACTTGAAATTCTGTACAAATGAATGATCAGTGTGATCAGATATATCTAAATGTCAATGTGTGTTCTGCAAGAATATTCTAAGACTGACAGAGCTTGATCAATCTCATATAAAACATTCCATCTGAGACAACTAGCTACACTTTAGGTGGTGGCTTGGCTTCTCTTCATCAGTGGTTTTGCACTGCTACATTATAATTTGATTTTTTTTTTTTTTTTTCTGTACAGAGCCTCAAATTTTCAACACATTAAGTAAAGAGACAACTACACAAACTGTATGAGGTTTCTCTACGAGGAAAGTGTCTTAAATGAACTTTCCAGTGATATTGTGTGTCTGAGAGGGAAAGTTTGAGTACAAGTTACGGAGTTAATTGCAGTGTGGTAGCACTGTTTACTAAATGCAAATTTTACACTAAAAGACAGTGAAAAGAAAACTTGGATGATAAATACCATACATTGACATCTTCTCTACCTAAAAAGGGTATCAAAAGCCATACACAGAGAAAAGTGTCTGCAATTCCTTTTAAAGCCATTAACAAAATTGAAAATAAAAAAAAAAAAAATTTTAAAACTGTTATTCCTAGCCTGAGCAGACACAAGGAGAACTGAAAATCTCTGTAAAAATGGTTTAATAAGATTAATTCTGTAGATCAAAGAGCCAAGCTTTTTTAATTCTGTTAAAAATGATAACAGTAATTGAAGTAAATTTTGCACATAAAATTTTGTTTTTCTGATTGTCTTAAGAAGTTCTTGATTATAAATACTGATATTAAATTGATTTTCTGACAGTCTTCACCTACTGTTATGTTGCAGTCACAAAAAGATACCGATATGGTCTTTTAGACCACGGTGCTTTTCATTTTTTTCAGGGGTCATGATTTTATACGCTACTATTCTTCAATAAACATTTTATCCTGCGCAGTCAGATGAAGCCATATGGGTAGATCTTAATCTTAAGCCAACATAGTGGCACGTACTTCAAATGCTGTGTGAGCTTAAGGCTGAAGTTGTAAACAAGAATAGTTCTCTGTGTTGCGTACCAGTGTACTGTAATTAGAATTGATATCAGGTGATGTTCCCAATTTAGCAGTAAACAAAGGTTAAATAGTGGAGCAGGAAAACTAATTTCTTATTGCGCTTTGAGGGCCTAAACTATAACATATAAGAGTTTAGGTCAAGTTTTCTCCCCAGGATTTGCTGATACACTCATATTTCTCACTTGTGCATGCTCAGTACATAGAATAACAACTACTCCGTTAGATTTGTTCTATTTCCCTGATATTGGTTTAGGTTTAATACCGCCTGCTAACAGCAAAAGGAAGCTTTAAGGCAAACGATGCCAAAATGTTAAAATATTTTACACTGTAATTTCCAATTTTACATTTCAAATTACAGTAAGCTTTAAATAAGTTATCCTCTGCTCTATATTTGATGTTTCATATTACAGAATTAAGATGGATACTGCTTGCATATTATGCATTCAAATGTCATTAAAAAAACCCCAACCTTTAAATAAAACATCGCTTAAATTGAGGGGGACAGTGGAGTTAAAAGTCCAAGTCTGAAAACCACTAACCAAAGTTAACAACTATTCGAGATATAAGCAACACTTTGGATCTTGTCATGAAACCAGGATGAAATCACTCCTGGAAACAGGATGAAATAATTTCTTTTTTAGAAGCCTCTAGCAGAAATGAAAAGGAAATGCATTATCCCCCAGTGGCCAAGTCATTTGCCTGCAGCACTACCAGAAGTATTCAAGTCATACTGAAGGTGAATAAACAAGAATCCCATTATCATCATCAGTAGTGGAGGATCATACCCTTGTGTATTATGGATAACGACGGAAATAACACACAAAATTAGGATCTGGATGAATCTAAATTAAAAACTATATGAGATTTAGTGGGTTGTTTAAAGGTCATTTCTAAATGTATTTAATAAATCATACTTTTTTTTTTTTTAAATCTGTCCCATCTCAGCTCCCTCTTTCTGATGTCTTGGCTTATCACATAAGTTTACATACTTGTCAGAATGAAGTAAAAATCCTCTTGCAGCAGAGAAGTAAAAGAACTTACAGCTGGACTGTTTTGGTCTTCAAATTACCTATCATCAGTACCAGAAATATATTAATATTGCAAAGTGCCTTAACAGCAACGCATTTATTTCATTCAGTGTTTTACTTATAAACAATGCTATCCTGTGTGATTGTTAGCAGTCAGGACTTTTATCAGGTCCTACATAGATTTATAAGAGAGAACAGTCCTCCTCTGAGTGTCTCACTGTTTTCCATCTGGTGCCTAGTCCTCTAGAATGTAAATCAAAAGAGCAGATGTGTAATTTGGGAATGTCACTAGCAGCACTAAATATTGAGTATGTTTTGCTTTGGCACAGTTTATGTAGAAACCTACAGTTTTCCTGGCCTCTGCTTCTCATTTGCCAATTATACGGTTTCCCCTTGTGCAAACAGACATTTTATCAAGTGCATGCTTTTTAAAGTGAGCCAAATGGCAGATTCTAGAAATCAAATTTATAGAAAGCAAAATTTCCTAGGTGAGTATATTACTAATACAACCTGTAAAGAGGGCATAGAGGAAAAAAAAGCTAGACCCTGTAAGTTGCTTTCTCTGCTTGAAGCTCAAGGCAAGAAGAACTAATGAAACCTGCTGAAGGAAGTAGGGACACTGCTTCCATCTTTTGCTGCTGACATTTATCAAAGAAGGAGAAAAAGGAGTTTGGAACAGAAAGACCTTTTAAAAAAATCATTCCTGTCTGTCAGAAATGAGAATTTTTCTCTGTCCCAAACATACCAGGTTTTGGGAAGAGTAGGAGCTTGGATTACAGCACTCCAAAGGTATGAGATAATTTCGTTCCAGGATTGTAAGCAATACAGAGCAGAGGTGAAAGTTTAAGGCAGAAAAGGTTCAAGTAGGAGATAAAAAGAACAGATGAATGTGTAGAACTAACTGGAAGTCTGGATGTCAGAAAGCAAAATCACAAGACAGGTGTATTGATTTTGGTATTTGTGTGGAAATTAGTAGATGAAGGACTGAGATTCTTAGGGAAAAGTTGGTGTGAAGGTAGAACTTCCACATTTTTTCATGTCTCTTCAAGCACTTCAGATACATATTATTTCCTTAGTGTAGCTGCAGACTAGATTTGCCTTAAATGTGATAATATTTCTCTGTATGTGTGTGCTTGTTGCTAACACCCTTCCAGACATATTCCTTTCTTCCGGATAATACCGACACCAATTTCACTTTGAGAAATTACAAGTACTTGTTCCTAAAATCTTCAACAATTAACTTGTATAGAAGATTTGAAAGTATAGAAGAGTGAGATGGTACTTTAAGGAAACAGAAGGGGAAGGAAGAGATAGAGATTAAGACAACGAATTGAAATAAATACAAATTCTCATTTACATTCTTCTTTACCAATTTATGCAAACTGTTTAAGCTCATATTATTGAATTGTTGTTTCTACTCTAAAAGCTAAATCAAATATCAGCATTCATTCTTATTGTCAATTTCATTCAACATAGCTTCTATAGATATTTTCCAAGTAACTTCTGTGTAGACAGTCTTAAAATAATGAAGCATCAGTTGCAAAGCTTCAAAGATCTCTTGTGTCTACTAAATGCATGAAATATTAATTCTGTTTGCGAAGCCTTAGCAAGCTGTGTGATTAATTTGCTGGTGAAGGTAAATAAATTTCTACCTTCGCGTCTTTCACAGTGCATACAGAGTGCAAGTGAAGAAGTAGTCAGGATTCTGAGGTGGATATGGGAATGATGGCACAGTAGGGATGTTGAAATGTTGAAAGGTAATGTTGCTGGATAAAAGCATCAGCTGGACCTCAGTGCTTAGGCCAGAGAAGTGACTGCAGAGAAGATCCAGAGGTGAAAGGAGAAAAAGGAGAGGCAAGACTAGGACAGCAGAGGCTGAGACTGAGAACTCTGTTGAAATCTGAGACTCAATGAAAGGAAAAGAGGGAATTGAAAAGGAGAGGCATTTCAATTGCCATGACCGGCTAAGGTGGGAACACTATTTCTTGCTGCAGATGCTTGTTGAATGATAAAGCTTCAGTGTTGAGATGATTTGGAAACCTGCAACTATAATTTCCTTTACCATCTACTATTATGAAGACATCAGACAGATGGGGTACAAATTAACTGGACTCTTCATTACATGCTCTGCTTCTTGTTTGTATCATCAGCCATTTAGCTTCTTTTCTTAGTGTCATTTTTCTTTCCCTGTTCAATGGTATTTACTTGCAAAATGACATTTACTTATAAAGTGACACTCTTTTTCACCCTTAAATGACATTTCTATGGCACACTGCAAATATTTGGCAAAGATTTGCTGGATCGATTAAAAGAAAGAAAGGAAAAACACACAACAGATGTTGATTTTCTTGTTGCTGTGACTATTGTTTTGAAAGACTGACACAGAATTTTCAGGTTTTTCTGTCTTCTTGGCAGCAATATTAAAAATCTTGTCCAGGTGCAATACACATACTTCCACCTTCATTAAACTGGCTCTGCAGACTCCTGATGAGGGAGGCTGTATGTCATCTTTCACAAGATGAGCTGTTCTGAAAGCAGCAAAACCATTACAGGACAGTCACGGATCAATCATGAAATTGGTGGTACTAGCTTGCGTTTATAAAACTGACCTTACAAAAGTCTTTTCTCTACCATCATAGTGGTCAAAGAGCTGTTTCCCCAATTACTTCCTTTATTTAACTATAGCATTCATTTTTAAGAAAAACTAGACTTTGAGGAAGATCCTGGGCCCTGTGGAACACTCTTATTTTAAAGTATCATTTTTCCATTCCTCTGGTAATGAAAATTTTCTCAAGGAGTGGATACATGAAGGAAGAAATGTGTTTCTGACTTTAGATGATCCTCAGGAAGTGTTTGATATGTGCTCTTATTCATTGCAGAAACAAGAAAGACTTAACCTGTTCTTTGCAAAAGCTCAGTCATTAAAGACCCCGTGCTTTCAGCTGAATCTTTCATTCACTAAATTTGGCACCACTAGATCATAATCTTTAGGCTCAGTTTCAAAGAAAACAGTCAAAAAATGCCAAGTTTCTGTGTTGGCTTAATCATTATTAATAAATTTTAAAAGCCACTGGAATAAAAAATGTCTGGAGATTTATGCTAAACAAAGAAAACCTTCATCCAAAAAGAGAGGTTCCATTTAATTTTCTAACCATAGTCATCTGGAGTCATTTCATATGCCTGAAAATGTCTGGGACACTTG
>Ga0065711_1030668_pt1 | contig 31814 bp, 17 predicted proteins | sample Hoacrofraction12_FD_59098 | JGI IMG/M metagenome (GOLD analysis project Ga0065711, IMG submission 59098) | Hoatzin crop microbial communities from Cojedes, Venezuela - Epithelial fraction 12 v2 (version 2) | ecosystem: Host-associated > Birds > Digestive system > Esophagus > Crop | place... | reverse complement strand
CCCCCCCCCCCTTCTTTTTTTCTCCCTCCTCTCTCAGGTTGTAAAACATAGTGCCATTTTAGTTCTTAAAAATTAAAATGATAATACAATTCAGGAATTCAATGAATTAATTTTTTACCAATGAAGGTGTAGGTCTAGTGCTACCAGAAGAACTTTCTGCCCCAGCTTATTTTATTTAATCAAACCGGAAGAAGCCCGGGCTGTATAAACCAGGTTAGCTCAAGCTGTGATAGTGGTTTGCCCTTCCTGTTCCTGTCAACAGGGAGCAGAAACGCTTCCAGATGTAGATGGATCCTTAGGGTCCCGAGGCTCTCACTGATAAAACCAGGTTCTAGTGCTGTCTGGCATAACCAGTGAACTTGTAGGGAGATCCTAGTCAAATTTGGCCTTGCATACCAGCAATGAGACTCTCCTGAAAAGTTCTTTTTGTCAAATCTATCAAGCCACAAGGGAAGCCCCTGAGTTTCCAAGATCTCAAACAAGTCTAGTGGCATCTGTTGTGAAAGTCATACTCCCAGGCAGATCGGGTCTAAAAGGCATCAACAAGAAAGGAAGTAAGCCTGGTGGCTTAGCTTTTGTGTTCATTTTTTTCTTTGGTGAAAATATAATTTAAAATATGTTCTTTCATTTTATTGGACTTCAGTAGGTCATCTAGGTATTTACACCAGTCTGAAAAAGTTAGTAGCTGTGTGGCATTTTAATGTTAAAATCTCAGTATGTCTATGATGTTTTCCTTCATGCTGTTATTTCTCACTGACAGGTAAGGGGAGGTTTTGACACTGTTAATATAACATAGGGTGTTAATCTTATAATCGCCCTGTCAGCACTTTGTGTCAGGGTGTTAATGACCACCTTTCAGCCACTCTGCATTGCCTGCCAATAAAAATAGTACCGGCACCTATCCAACCAGCAGCTATGCAACTACTTTGCTTTTTCCCCAAAGAATAAATAGAAAATTTCACTAGCCATGTAGCTGTAAAGACGCTCCTCTCTCCTTACTCATTTCCTTTTCCTTCCCTGCACCCGCTGGCAGAAAAAACAATTTTGACACTGAGCCTTTTTAATGTATTTTTCATGCCATATTTTAAAATGTACAAATTGTTTCTCAAGTTTTAAACAAACATAACACCTTGGACAGCATAAAAGCAGAGTTTTTAATAGTAAGAAGCACAATTATTTGCCACAGCTCTTTGCTATATAAATGTAACCCGAAGACAAATGCTGTATTTCTGCAGTTTCTCAATGGTTGAGATGAGTCCGTATTTTTCTCTCTGCACTGGAGAGGGGCTTTTCTAGTTTCCTGGCAGAAGGCGTTCACAATTCCAGATGACTTACTTTAAATGCCTAGAGGAATTTTATTACACAAATAACAAAGGGAGACAAAGAGAGGAAGAGGGAGAGAGCACACACTCAAAATAATAAACAAAGAATAATAAACATTCCTGCAGTTGTCCATAGGGATTCCAGATGCTGATCCATCCCTCCGCAAGGCCTGCCTGCCTCTGCTTCAGATTTCTTCACAGTCCGCATTAAACACCTCCGAAAATCTCACTCTCAAATCTGACGAAACCCCAGGATACTCAGTCCACAAAATTCATACAAAAAGAATTTGTCTGCGATATTACGGTTCCTGATGGGGTGGATTTCTCTTGCATTTCTCTCAGCTGAGTTCCTTCAAAGAGCCCATTCCCCTAAAGCTGTGGTCCTTGTGGCCTGATGTAGTCTGATGATGAATTTCCTGCCCATCCCGCTTACCACGTGTCTTCCACTATTGGTATTTAGGGTCTTAATCACAAATCCTACACAAGTTTAAATTAAATACAACTGCAGGTTAACTTTCAGTAAGGTGTGGGGAGACCAACCAGCTAAAGAGAAGCAATCTCAGAGCCATGATGAAATCCCGTATTGCAATCAGTCTGCTGTTCTTACTGTCTTGTTGGGTTTGGTTTTTTACTTAAATTCTTATAGGTTTCTTTTAATCAAGTGACATGGCTGATTGGCCGGGGCTGGTTCCAGCATCATGTGCTATCCATCTGGATTTTATATGCATTGCGTTTTCCCAACTGAAAAGAAACAGAAGTACTACCCAGCTAATTAGAACTCAGTCCCAAAAAAGTAACATTTTGTTCCTAGAGAAAAATTTCTTTCTCATGTGGGATTTTAATGCAGACCAAAAAAAGCAGCAGAGCATAAACAATCACCAGTTTCCATGTCATGCAAAGCCAAAGATGCAGTCAAAATTATCTCCGTATTAAAACAAACAGAATTTACTTAGCCTTTACTTGCTGTATTTCATAGTAAGAATGAATGCTGGAATTCCTGTTATCTTGGATGCACAATGATATTCGTTATATCACTAGATAAAGAACTGCATTTTTCCAGTCTTTCCATTGTATTTGATGTGCTTTGCAACAGCAAAATCCATATAAAAGGTCAGACACTCAAAACTGATCAAGATATGTTTTGTCTTGCTGCGATCAGTCATTAATATAATTTTTGCAAAGGAGATAATGGAATTGGATTCTAAATGTAAGGAGGTATAAGACCATTTATCACTGACTTCAAGAAAAACACAATCAGCCAAGCAGCCTCCACTGAGATTAACACCGGATGCAAGCCACAATGGTCACTGGAAGGTGGACTGCCTGTCCATTTAAATAAGGACATCATGTCTCAGTCCTGCAAAATTACTCATTGCTGATATTCTAAATAATTAAGTAATTACAACTAAATCAAAGGGAAGGTTTAACTGGAACTTTTATATGGATTATATACTTCAAAATACAATCACTACCATGGGTATATAAAGTGTATTTAAAAGTGTTAGGGCACTGGAGGTCTATCACTACTTAAATTGAACGACTAGTATATCCCACACTATGTTTCCCTTCTTATTTTGCCTTTTACCAGGGACTCATAAAAATACCTGTACTTGGCAGAAGGGAGGAACTTCACCATCTGCAACAAGAACATTGGGTCAGCTGGTTGGATAACGAGCACAAATTCAAATCTGCACATATGCATATATGTATATGCATGAAATGATGCGTATAGGAATGAGGTGGGGGGAGAGAGGAAGAGAAAGAACAGCCCTTCCACCTGCAAATCCCAGAGCACTGTAAATTGGTCACTTTACTCAGCTCTGCCCACCAGGCAATTTTCACATCCGAGTCATTAGCTGTGCAGGGATTTCAGAGTTTCACATGTTAGTAAGGCTGAGCAGGTCACTACAGTTCAAAACAAAGAGGTCCAAGACTTCTATCCAGACAGCTGTGGTTCATATTTGAATTTTAGCCTTGTGGACTGCAAAAACCTCAGACCCCCACACTCCCCAAGGAAGTCTTGCATAAGCTTTGTTCTCAATTAGTAGAGCACAGAGAAAGTAAAAGGTCCAGACTTCAGCTGAACTTGGAACACTGAAAGTGGTCAAGCCTCTCTTAGATATGTGTGTATATTTAACTCTTGTTAACAGTAATGGGACTAACGTGCATATTGAGGGTCAGCTATAACCCCAAAGTAAGCAAATTAGGAGAAGCCAAGAACAATCAAACTTTGTTACATTTTAGAATTTTGCCAAAACAATAGTTATTCCAGAATTCTGTTATAGGTTAAGCCAATCTGTCCATCTGCAGTGGGATTTCATCTTCCCAATAGAACTTCGTTATTTAGCAGCTTTTCAGTGGTTTAGTTTTGATGAGCGAAGCAAGTCTCCAAGAACTCTTATGTAAAAAGGAAGCAGCTGCTTGCTGATGAGACATTATGGTTAAGGAAACCTCCTGGGAACATTATGACAGGCACAGTGCTTACAATCTGCAGAGGCATGAGAAGGAGGGAATGCTGTTTAATTTTGTGTTCTCTTCTGCCTGGTGGGTAAGTGGTTTTGGAAGAGTGGGAAATTCATATGAACTCGATTTGGTATTTCTGAGGACAGAAGTTCTTTATTGACAGCCTGGATGGTGCTAACATAAATGTGCTCCTTTCATTTCTGGGATATAGAGACTACTTCTAGGGAAGAGACAAGTTCACCCTTCTTGTCTTTAAACCCTTGATTGCCCCTGAACCTTCAGCTAGTGGTTATTTTGGAGGATTTTTTTTGAGATATTGACCTTTTGTCATTAAAATTTGAACTGAGGCCACTAAAGCAATTTTCACAAACTACCACTGGATATAACCATCAGCTGATCATAGCTTTCAGTTGCCACCAGCCTGCCTTTGATCAAACTGGCTAAACAAAGTGCTGAACTCTTCAATGTTAGCTGTGCGATTCAGTCACAAAATGAATTAACAGAAGATTAATAGAGAGTGCATGGTCAATTCCCTCATGAATCTACACAAACTGTAGTCAGACCTTCAGCAGCCCATCAAAAATATTTTGAGCCATCCAGTCTTCTCACTGTCATTCTCCAAAGAGATTGTCAACATCGGCATAAGAAACACAGGGGTAAGAGTGGAATTTGTGCACTTGACTGAATTACTGCTATCAGACCTGTGGGCTATATGAGACTATTTCATCCAGGACTTTGCAGGATGGCTGGGGAGTAAGAACGCTGTGTTCTGTTTCTTTGACAGAAAGGTGCTTGTAAAGAGGAATATAGTCAAGCCAATAAATACCTACAGCAATACAAACCAAAAAGAAAATCGGCTGTTCCTTTGAGACTGCATGGCTAGTCACACACTTCCAAAACCATATAAAAGGTGCCCCATCTACAAATGAACTTAATACAACAAAAGAACCCACCATAAACAGGAAACAGAGCAACTGTGTGACCTCAGGAATCAACGAAGCCACTCAGGTGCCTGCACCATCTCCATTAGTGAGGCAGAAGATACAAGCAGATTCAACAGGCATGTATGGTATCTCTGGGAAAATGGAAAGCTTAACCACAGTTATCATTGGAAAAGACACTACAGATGATTTTTGGTCACTTCTTTGTCCCCGAATTTATCCAGTTATCTGTCTCAGACTTGAGGTAGAAAAGCTGATTACAGCTCGTCCTTTCTCTGTATCTGATAAGCTGCAGGAAGGAAATCAAAGAGCAAGCACCAGCACAAAGTGTGCCCTGCACACCTTAGGCAGGAGTTGGCTGGCTCTGCGTGTGACATTGCCTCCGTCTGGCTATACATTTAGTATAAAATACGTTTAAAAATAAATTTCTTGATTTCATTGAAAAACCTGTGGTGGAGATGATTTAAAACACAGCAGTATCCAGCATCAAGGATGATGAAACACCTCGAAGAAACAACAATTGGCATATATAGACACACATACATGTATACATGCACACAGTCCTTGGTGCTGTTCTTAAAGGCTTTTTAAATAAATACCTTTCTTGAAGGAGAGAATATAGTCTTTAGAGACTATGACTTGGAGAAGGTGGAACTATTTCCAGCTTTTTCAAGCCTTGTAATCATGAAAAGGTCAGTCATTCCCTCCTCTTCCCACTCTCCTTCCTGCCATTCTTCTGTGTTACTGATTTAGTCGTGCCTATAAGACAAATGTTAATATTTGTAAGTATTACAAGGTAGTATATATAATAAATGTACAAGGTAATTTTTCACCAGTTTGGAAGAACTTCTGTTGTTCTGTTTGCCCTCATAATCACTTCGTTATGTGTAACTGATCATTCAAGTCATGTTATAGTTTTGGGCTTGCTGAATGCATGGTCATGATACTATTAATCTCCACATTAATAAATGGGTTTCCAAAGACTGTGTATATGTAGGGAAACAGAAATTTTATTACTTCTCCAGTGTCAACGAGAACAGAATGTAACTCACCTGAATGTGAATTCTCATATTTAATCCACTCAATTTAATTATGTGATCACATAGCTTTTAAAAAATACCCTCTTCTGGCTCTGGCACTCTCCATCTGTTACACCTCTAATACTGGCTTTTGTACGCTGAATAATCAATATTTTGTTTTCATTACTTACATAGTATGTTATGAAAAATCTATAGACACAAGGCTTCTCACTAATTATTAAAATGCCACCATTTATTATAACTAAATATTTATTTAATTTATATTAACAATTTTTTTCTATTTAATTCAAGATTGTTCATCACCTTTGAACAGTGCCTTCCTGTACAGTTAAGTAATAGATTAAGTTTCATTTGGGAAGAACAAGAAACATAGCTTTATATTATTTTAACTGTTGGCTCTTCAGAGCAATAGATTCGCCCATTCTGAGCTTGCTCAGTGTCTCAATGTCGTGAGCAATTTTAAATAATAAAACAGAATACACACACACAGGGTGCAATATCACAGTAATTTCTAAAACATACTTTCAAAGATATTGACGCATGGTTTCATTTTTAAGCTCCTGAATTGTACCTATTCAGTAAACTGATATTTTGAAGAGTTCAGAAACTTTATCCAGTGCAGAAAATCTGGTCAGTGTGGAGAAAAGAGCGACCTTGGAAAAACTGCACACTTCTACAGAGAAACTTGGTAAATAGGTTCCTGCCTGGTTTCCTTTCATCGTTTACAAACAAGACTAGTTTCCAAATGCAGTTAAACTGAGATTACAGACCTGCTTTTAGTTTGTGTGACTAACAGAGGGGAAACTATCTCTTATCACAAGTTGAAAAGCATTTGAAAAATAATGATGTCCCTATTATCCTAAAGGATATAAATACTGGTCTGAGAAAAGTAGTCATTTCAGACTGACCACCAGCATGCACACTGGAATTTTTCTTTTCTGTTTACTATATTGATATAAATATTCACTAAGTGTTTATTTAGAAGACTTCAGTTGGCACTTCCTGTACATCCTAAAATTTCATCGACTTCAGTGGGTGTATACCAGGATGCCAACGCAGGCCTAAGGTCTTGAATTATGCATTGCATATTTCTTCCTATCTGAATGAAAGCCTGTTCATAAACATCCCGATCTAAGCATCAGGCCTCTGGTGAATGTTTATATTGGAAGTCAAAATCCTTAATCAAAAGAGAGTTTCCAAAAAGACAAGGATGCTTTGGAAATTCTGGTCTTAGTTACACAACAATTCATCACTTCTCTGCAGTTCTGAAGCTCACATAACAAACACAACACAATGAGGTTTGAATCAAAGAAAGAAGCCCAAAGTTAGTAGTGGTGTTTTCCTTGCTATAATTTCTGCCAGTCTCAGTAAGGCATGTTTATTACAAACTTTTACAAATTATATGTTAACATAAACCCAGGCTAAGTCCTTGTCTGGAATAAGTTCTTGTGCTACTAGTATGAGGTCTTCTAAAAATATAGATCAGAAAAGCGTATGACTTGATATCGAGTAATTTCAAGTGTAATTTAGGTTGCTATGTCTTCAACACACAACTGAGAAATCTGTGATTGCTGAGCAGATTAGGTTTCTGGCTATTCTGTAGTATCTTTATATTTTTTGAAGCAGCCTTTGGAAATACTGTTAAAGCTGGGTCAAGAATTAAGTTTTATTAGCTTTTCTTATTTCTGTCCGTCTTGACCTTAGGAGGAAGACTCTCAGGGACAGTTTTGTCTTTAACCCAATTTCACTCTTTATATTGAGCTTCATTTGCTATGCGTCATCTGTATGGACCCCAGTTCATGCTTGTGCAAAATGGCACATTATACTTTTCTTAATTTCTTTCAAGATGTGTTGGATAAGGGATTATTTCGGGCCACCTCCATCTTTTTTATGCTCCAAAATAAAGTTTTCCAAGACCAAATCTGCATCTAGAGATTCTGTGTCAAGAACAGTGTAAGTACCCACAGAGGTGAAAGCTCTTCATTTGCCTTTTTCTGTTTGTCCTGTATCAAGTACTGTGAGGCAGGGTGCAAGTATTGACCACACCTGGTGCTTTCTATGACTTGTTCACAAACTCACTCAGTTTCAGCCCCACAGAAGATCTGAGTCTTTCAGTTTGCTTGGCAGGAGATGGATTAGGCCATTGTGATTCAATCATTTTATAATGCTTACAAATCACACAGCCTGCAAAACTGTCTCTAGTACCACATAAACAGAATACCAGTCTCACACTCCCAAACCAGTCACAGAGAGGAGCACTGAAAGCCAGATGGTCATGGGTAGAGAGGTCCCTGAAGATGATGCAGAGTTACCACAAAGATCTTGTTTTAACATGTTTTTCTACCTTCTAAAGGATATTTGAGAGGAAAGGATTTCAAAGGCTTTTCAGGCTGTTCCCTTGTGACAGATACTACTGTATCACATAGACCTTTTCATGAACTAATCAAGCTTTAGAGTAAAAGCAATGGAGGTTTTTCATCTGGCTGCAGCAGTTCCTGACTGGTTGGTGATATTCATCATCTTCTGCCATTAGATGTTTACTGCATTTTTTTAATTCTATGTTGTCATCAAATCCCCTGACTTGCCCATTGGTAGTTTTCAGAGAAAGTACCATCAAAAATAAAATATTTATTGTGGAAATATTACTCTTATTCCTCTACTAGAGTTGATCACAGCAAGGCTTTTTGATTAAAGCTTTTAAAGCATTTCAAAACACTGAGTTAGAAACCACTTCCATATTTATTGTTGCCTGAAAGTCTTCCTGCAGTATCTTCTCTGGCCTTTCAGTCACCCTAACAAAAAACATGAGCACATGAATGCAAAACGTGATATATCCCTGGCAATCTTCATACTCTGTCTCTCTTCACAGCTAGGACATTTAAGAAATTAAAAAAATAAAACAAAGTAGCTGGCATTTATTGAAAGGAAGAGCTTATGGAATTATGTCAAACAGAACATTGCAGCAGAATAAAGCCTGCCAAAAAGTTTAACTCTTTCTAGAATTTTATTGCTCATCACAATTATTAACATCTTTAGTTGGAACACTGTTTGGATATCATTAAAATAAATGCAAAAGATCTTGGCCTATACTTAAGGGTATTTTTTAGACATGCTTTTTTGTCACTCAGCTCACTAATATATCATTTTTATCATAGAGTATCACATTATGTACATTAAACAGTTTAGCAACATCCAATGTCCTGTTGAGCTGGAAATAAAATTGCACATATTTATTACTATATTGCAAATGACTTGAAATAAATGCTTATGAACTGTATCTTCACTTAGCAAAGACTTAGCAGTGTATTCTCAATAACCAGTCTCTAAGTTCATGCGATAAACCTGAACCTTCTGGAACTGAAGTCAATCTCAGCAGGAGCTTTACCTTCACTTGGATTCTTCGGTTGCAACATCCCCTCCACATTTTTCTGGACATGGAGCAACAAGAGGAGGACACAGGGACTCAAACTGAAATGAATTCTTATGTCTTCATAAGCAATTTGCTCTCTGGCCCCTGAATAATGTAAAACATTGACTTAAATTAATCTGACTATTTTGTCACTGAAACAGGCTAGAATCACTTGCTAGGGTACACACCACATCCAAACTGCTGAGAAAGTGACAACCAGCTGAGAGGTAGGAATGCAAAGCTGGGGACATTACTTTCTTAAATTGCTCCTCTAGATCTACTAAAGGATATCCAATTGCAAGTTCACCAAGGCTCTTCCAGTACTGGCTAATTACTTCTTCCAAAGCCAAGAACTTAAAAATAAATTTTTTTCACATCACTTTTGTAGAAGTCCTAATTCATCTTAAATTGATTTCATCCTTAATGCAGCCAGATAGCTAAATTACTTCCCTGCACAGAGTTTGCCAAATGGTCTTCCAAAGCACACAAAGACTCTGAACTATAGATAAGGCCACTTAGCAAACAATACATTTCAGCACATATTACAAATACAGTCCCAAAGGATCATTTTTGTTATAGAACACAATACAGTCAGTATTAATAAATTACATCTTTATAGAACATGCTTTGAAGATAACAGCAAATGAGCAAAACAAAATGTTGACGAAAGACAATATTCTTTCCCCTGTTTACATAGGGAAAGGAATTTGAGGAAAGAATTTTTGCCTCTGCCTTTATGGAATAACACCAGGAAATCTATGTGGCAGGATCTTTGTGATCTTTTTCAGATTTTCCCTGCATGAATATTTCCTCCCATGGAGGGTACATGAGAGAAAGATCAAGCTGGAATAACTCCTTTAAACATCCTCCGAGGAAGAGCGCTACTTGCTTTTAAGGGTTGGGTTTCTTTTTTCATTTTGTTTTGATTTTTTTAAGTTCAATGCATAAGTGAGATGTCCAAGCAGATTTAATGAGTAGTCTGTGTGCCCTCAGGGAAGCACAGATCTGCATGACCTTCCCAGAGGTTTCCAGTCTTTGTCAACAGGGCTGAAAAGTCATTGTTTGTGAGTGTTGTCTTAACAAAGTTAAACTGGATAAAATGAAGATTTTTTTGCCAGTCTGAACCTAAATCTGAAGACTCCAATAGTTTAGGTCTGGAAGAAAATACATCTGCTTAGCATTTGGGTTTCCTGCTGGAAATGTTGCAAGTTCTTCCAGGTCAATGTTCCACAGACATCCGTAGCCCATTGTAAAGAGGGTGCCCCTCCAGCCATACGTTTACACAAATATTAAACTACTTACTGTCATGAAATAGCAGGAGAGTGCTACCCCTCCGTGTGGTATATGTTTGGTTGAGCAGCGATTCCTCACTCTGCCAGGTGGTTACAGCTCAACTCACTGCAGAGACAGACAAAACAATCTGATGTCTCTGCGATTTTGCACGTGTGGCTTTCTCTATGCTTCCCTTAAAAAGGATGCGAAGTAAAGGATTTTGCTGGTTTTACCTTCTTCCTTTTATTCATCTTAATAAAGTATTTCTCATCAGACAATGACATCTTCCATGATTTTTCAGAATTTAACAAAAAAAGTTCTGAAAATGCAGAAGTACTTACTGTTGTTTTGTCCTCTATACAGAGACAGTTTTCTTTGTGGTATACATGAAGAAAGATGATATTCCTATGCCTCTGGCTTGATATTCTGTCTCCGTATATATGTGACACTGTGTTTGAATACCGATTGCACTAATTTACTTCATTGACACAGCTGTCCCTCAGTAATCCTGGCAGTTTACGACTATCAGGTACCAGCCTCTCCCTCTGAAGAACTTCTCTTCATAAATAAAGTAAATGTTCACTCCACCAGGAACATGAATACCATTCTGTCCTCTGCCAAAGAACATGTAACTATCAACCTGATTGATAACTGCACTCTCCTCTCCATCCCTCAGAGTATGCAATATACTACGTAAAAAAATGCAGTAAAAAGAACATGGAAGCCAGATAAATATGTTTTCAAGCTAAAGCAGCAAGGTTTTTTGAAAACAGGTCCCCACTCGGGTGAATGCTTTAAATACTGGGATGGGATTTCCTTTGGCCAGTTTGGAGATGTTGAATTCAAAGACCAGATTCACAATGGAGGAATGTAAGAAGAGTTAAATGCTTTACTCTAAGGGATACAGCTGACATCTTGCTGGTTTTCTCTGGAAGACTTCAGCTTGCTGGTCTCCAGCGACATTACTCTGAGCTGACTTAGCTCTTCCCCTCCATTCATTAAGGAAGAGATGTGCTTAATCTTGGAGCAAAAATTCCTGCTAGCTGGCAGGATGCCTTAAAGTTAGGTGTTACACTAGCCACGATTATATTCTTCACAGATTTAGCCCTGTACTTCTTCCATGCAAAGCTGATCCTTTCAAATATTAACTGAATAAACAGCGGTTAACTAGAATTAGCTTTCACTTAATATTCTTTAAGGTTATTTTAAGATATGAAGATGCAGGTACAAATAACAACCAGCTCTATTCAGAAAAAAGGTGGCTTCCACTGAAATCACACTAAAGAATAGCCGAGATGTTTAACATTTATTAGTTTTCCTCTATGCTAACATTTTCTGAATAACTATTATCATGCCCAACAGTTTTTCTTTTTGTGCAGTAAATATTCTATGTTTTTTCTTACGTGAGTTTGTTCTGTCACACTAGCAAAAGAATACTGTTGTTATTTTGATACTCTTGTGTACTTTAACTTAGAATAAAAAATTACAATAAAATTTTGAAAATGGTTTCATTGAAGACTAATTTATTAATAAGTTTTTGATATGCAAATGTTTTATGCATTACTTCATCCTTTTCAAATGAGATCAATGCCACTATCGTGCGAAGGTTAAACACATGCCAGTGCCACACTTACATGTCTCCAACTAACTTGGAAAATTCTTTGCATGAGCATCACATTTGTAGCTCTTATTTGTCCTTCACATGATGTATTTGAAAATAATTTAACTTATGAATAGCCTAATAATTTAAATTATGAATTTTTCTGGAAGCTTGGTTTATCTTAAAATTCCTAGACTCTGATAATGCAATCAGGTGTATCCATCATCATCTTGTCCACTTAAATTAAAAAAATTAGTTTACCAACTCCTTGGAGTTCATCTTTCTTTTAATAAAGGAGCTTTTTAAGGTGTAAAGACATTCAGTAGGGTCTCAAAACACAGTAACAACCTGAGCTCCAAAATTTTACCCTTCTTATATCTATCACTTCTCTTCATGTGAGAAAAAATATCACAATGTGATGCTCTGGCAAGTACTCTGATGGCAGAATTACCTTTCAGAAGCCAAATACCTTCTTGAAATATTTCTTGGCAATTTTTGTCTGATCGGTAATTACATGCCTTCCAATAAAAGGAGGAAATGTGTCTGATGATAGCTGAGGTCTCAGATTCTTACAGTTCCATAATAATTTCCTTCTTGTATTTGACTTAATTCCATTCCATTCCATTCCAAACCAAAGTTTTTAGCAATGAAAGGATATGAAAACTTCTGGACAAATCCTATAGGACTGTATATGGCATAATCTTATGAATGGGACAGAAAGATAACTAATAGGTCAATCATTGAAACATTGACTATGTAAAGCAAAATGCAGCTTTTTCTAATTCCTCAGCAAAACCCAGTTAAAAAACAATGAGCTTAAAAATTGCTTCTCAGAATATGTTTCTCTTTTTTAAAAAAATTGATAAGAATTCAGGCTATTCATTTTTTTTCCCAAAACAGAAGACAAGGGATATAATTTATGGTCTAGTAGTTAGGATAGATAACTACTAATATTTTACCATTTTCTACTTCCTGCTCTTTTCCTAGCATGTTATGAAAGTTTGGGACAGTCGCTTAGTACGTAACTTAGGCTTCTAAATAAGTGGACTGATTTTCAAAAATGCTGAGCATCTGAAGGTTCTTAGTGTACATCTGAGTATCAGGTTTCTCTGTCAGCACATCCGTGTCTCTTTTTTCCAGAAACATGACTTTTCAAGCATTCATGTTTTCGTATCTTCACTTTAATCTCCTGTGCTTTAGTTGTAAAAATACAAGAAACATTGCCATTTCCACCAAACACTCTGGGACTCATAGGCAAAGAAAAGGATGAATATTGGCAATTGGTGATCTTTTTGTTTTCCCCCTTCCTGGCGAGAAACACTCTTACTTAAACTGAGCAAGTGACTGCTTACACAACAGTTTTTGTGAGCGAACTTCTGAAAACACTACCATTGCCAAATGTGTCAAAAATCATTTTATGTCCATCTGATTTCCACTCGATTTCTTTTCTAGATAACCTACCAAAAAAAAAATCAAACAAAAAACCAATAAAAATACACAAATGAACCTCCTTTTTTTTTATTTCATTGGGGCTGAGGGGCAGAGATTTCAGGGAGGTTTCCAAGATTTGGAAGAAAGCAAGCAGGCTAACATTTAAGTAGGATGGTATTAAGGGTGGGATTTCAGAAGCAGTCATTAGTGGCCTAACTTTGCTTCTGTGGGAGTCAACAGTAAAAATTTTATTGACCGATGGTAAAAGAATCATGGTCCTTTCTGGAAATCACTGATTGTTATCCACATTCCATGGCTTTATTCCTTTTAGCCGTGAGGAACCTGACCTAGTACCTTAGCCACTCCAACAGACTTCTCTTATGGCAACAGCAGGCCCTCAGACGAGTATAACATAATGGTTTTATGGCCACAATGTGCAGATGTTTAAATAACACGCTTAAATTAATCCTTAGCACAATTAAAGACAATATCTTTTTGGATATTGTTGATAAATACAATGGAATGATTAGATGACCAATCAAAACTAAGAAAAATTTGAAAGCAAGTTAAAAAAACCTTCTGTAAAATCCTCTGCTTTTCTATGGTCCGTTTAGATAATGAACATTTGCATAAGCTAATTATCAGTTAGATATCACATAAATATTAAGTTATGTCCTCTCCTTCACATTTAGATATGTATGTCTAATAGCTACGAGTGCAAATCTCATATCTAAAGAGAGTTCTGAAGGCTAACAAATGTACATTGATATTAGTAGCATCAGACACTTCCCATGAACTGATGTGAGGACAGTGAGCTGTTTGCTAAAGTCTGCTTACCTGACTCGGCAGAGGGTAGCCTAGCTCTTCAACTTCCACCTCATTTCCTTATACCACTGGCATGTGTCCTTTCACACTGTTTTAAAAACACCCATGAGGTTCTGAAGGGATTTACTCTGTTTGTGTGTCATCTGAAGGTACATTTGCAAAAGTCTCCTCAGTAGCTCAGATCAGCAGACCCATAAAATTTCCAAGGTCTGAAGTCCCTAGAGCTCCCAAGTCGTTACAACTGAGCCAGGCATTATTTCTGCAAGAGGAAGAAGAGGAGAGACATCATGAGAAGAAGGTTAGCATGTCTTGCCTTGTACATGGGTCTGCTTCCGACATGCCTTGTGTTTGGGAAAGGTGGCGCAGCTTTAAATTGGTAAAGCCTTTGGTCAGAGAATAAAGCTGGCATAAATATTTACCTGTTTTTCACCTGTGCTATGTCACGTAAACTAGCAGGAAAGAGGATGTAGCCTTTCATTTTTGAGCACCTGCGATGGATAGCACTGCAGTCAGAAGGTTATAAGTAAAACTGACTAGCTGGAATAACACAAGAGTGTCACTACAATAAAATATTGATTCACTCCCACTGTCTCCTTATCCTTCTTCCCTTTCCAGGCCATGCCTACAAATAACAATCTGATGAGATTTCAGAGAAAAGAATAACACTCACATTTTTAGAGCAGCTAAAGGAAATTTTTTTAAGTGTAATAGATAAAATGCTTCATGAATGTTGACTTACTGAACAATTTAGAAATTCAACACGGAACGTTATCTGCAGCTGTGGCAAAAATGTATCACGAAAAGGCTTACATTTTACAGAGACATGTCTATTATGAAAAATTAAGAATTTATGTTAATATTACAATGCAATATTAAGCCAGGCATATATTAAAACTTAGGGACAGCGTGAAAGTTTAAAAATTTCCATTGTGAATTTTGGAAAACATAAACATCTACCCCAGATGCAAGTTTTTCTCAAGAGTACACATAATAATACAAGGTGTGAGTAAACTTTCTAAATAAAATTCTCAATTTGTTTTGGATAGTGACATCCTTGGAGGAAAGAAAGAATTTAATTTAAAACTTATACAGCATTGCTATCCATAAACTTGTCCAAGCAAAACAAGTCATAAATCAAATCGGTTTCATTTATTAACTCTTACAAAATGTGTGGCAAACGTACACAAAAAAAAAAAAATCTTGCAAAACAAAACATTATAGCTAGAGCTGAATGAAATTTCTTGATGAACACAAAACTAATTGAAAAATGAAGTCTAGGACATACTAAAACCCTTTACAAACTCGGATCAACTTCAGTGAGTAGCTTTGTTCCTGAAACAGGGTAAGTGAACTGCTTTGCTTTGAAGTAGAAATAAGTAAATAAATAAAAGTTTTGATTTCTTAAACCATCATTACCATTTTGAAAAAGAACTTAAATTTTTAAAAGTGTAGATCTCTTGAAAAAAAAATGGAAATTCAGTCCTTTTGTACACACAAAGACAAAACAACACGTTTTTTCCCCAAAGGAAACAAGCATTGTCTTTAGAACATAAACATTTTAATTAATTGTAATGTTTTTTTAATTTCACTGCCCAGTTCACCTAACCTCCCTGCTATCCGTACATTCCCACACACTCCCATGCCCTCAAAACAAGGACGTGTCTTCCTTCTAGCTTGACCCCTCCTGTTCTTTCTGATGACCATCACATCACATGAAAAATTCCTTACCCATGCCTCTTCTAACACTGTTGTACTCTATAGGAGAACTTGTAAAGATTCATCAGCTATACCATTAAGCAAGAAGTGCAAACCTGCCATTATTCAATAACTTAGACAGCTGTTTCTTTCTCCTTTACTTACGCTTTTGGGGTCCTAAACACACACAGATATAATCTTGACTCTTGTTTAACTTTGGAAAAAAATCTATCCTACATAAAAATCCATTTAGTGCAAATCATCCTAGTGAATCTCCATGGACATAATATGGCTCTTTGTTATGATTTAATCCATTATCATAAGTTGGAAAAAATTAGATTTCTGTGCCAGTTGCGTCAGTGTTTTGAACATCTGGATAACAATAAATAGAAAATTAATTCATTAAGAACTTTTATCTAGGTGGTATATAAAGGCAATCTGGCCATACATTTACCTGCAATAAATAGCACACTTGTTCCATTTTATTTCCCATTTGACAATCACTTTAAAAATTTCAGTTGACTGTTCCTGTAATTAGTAACCACTCTGTAATAAAACATGTAATTCTGGGAAGAATATGTGATAATAATATTTAATAATTTAATTGTGTTCCTGTCTTAAATGCAAACAGGCCTTTGTGTTAAGCATGGACCACCTGACAAATTTCCACAATACATCAGATATATCACAATGCTCTTTGGAAAACTGCCAAGTGGTGATGCATTACAACTTCAAAATTAAAAAGTCAATTAATCCAGAAAATGTGACTGCAGAACAAATCTTCTATATGTGGACATTAGGACCTGTCTAGCTCAAAGAGACCTTAGAACCAAGTTGCTTGCAGTCAAGAGTCCGTGCACCTCTCTTTTGGAGATGGATGCCTTTTAGTCTTTGCAATTTGTTAATGTATACAACTATAGAAATTAATTAAAACACACAAAGAGATTTTTTTGAATTATCAATTACATAAGAGGAAGGTGTTAATAGTTAGCTGTGATTTAGTTTCAATGGTTTCTTAAGAAATTACAACTCATTAGGAAAGCTGTAATTGCTATCAGATGAAGTAAATTTAGAAAGTATAGAATCTGGCTTGATTTTTCTTAAAGACCAAGAATGGAATGCTATTATTTTTATTCACAAGCATGATATTGGTCTGTGAAAATTACTCTTTCAAAGTCAAACCCTTTAGTTAGTTTAGTGTTTAGTGCTGGAAGATGATCACACTTCAGCACGAGCATAGCAAAAATTTGAACTTTTTATTAAAAAAAGTTCATACCCAAGTTATTCTCAGATAATGTCTGCATGGTAACACTGAACTGGTAATAGGCTATAGATTGTTCACCATTAAAAATAGTCCTTGAATCCAACACTGCACAATGTTTGAAATAATGTAGTTATGCTGAAGAGAACAGACTGATAAGAAAATAAGGAGTGATGAGATTTTTGACTGAGAATATACTGCATTTGTGAAGTACAGGACAAGGGAAAGGGAAAAAAAAGAAAGAAAATAATGTCAAGAGTCCTATTACAGCAGAGCAAATAGGAGAAAAAAGGAAAATGCATTGGAAAATCTTCAGCTACAGAAAAGTGACATATCTCCACGGGGCTCACATGAATGTACTACTTTTTATATTCTTAGATATGACAAATTAGTTGTTAGGAGACACAGGAAGGAAAAGCATTTAGACACTCATGATCAAGATAAAGAGTATAAAAAAGAGCTCAAGAATAGAAGACTCACTGAGGGAGAATAAGACATCTAAAAAATGAACCAGCTGCCACACAAAGAGCTATTCACACACTGCAAGCTTCAACATCATGTTTGGACCAAAAAAATAAGAAAAGTAGTTCTATATTACTCAGTGGGCACTTGCAAGTCCCTCTTTTCACATTAAGGCCAGGGCAAATTCCCAGACATCTGGAGTCAGGGGGACACTTCTGCACAGCTGAACACTAAAGTGAAGCCCGGGGCCATCTCCTGCCAGGACAGAAGCGAGGGATGCCAAGTCAGTCTGGGGCCAGTGTGCAAGAGAAGTCTGCTGCTGAGGGTTACCTCATGTTACCAATACCCTGAGTAAAAATTTGGGGGTTTTGGAAGGAACAGATAAGGAACATGGCTGGGAGGAGGACTGGGGCTTTACTCTGTTCTTTGCTTGAGGGTCACAAAGGTCTGTCAAAAGAAGCGAGCTGAAAACCTGGCACATCACTTAAGACAGGGTAAGTGACTAAATGGGGTTTTAGTCCACAAGTAAGATGTACTAAGATGACAAAACTGGTACTGGTGAGATCTCTGAGAAATGAGTACGAATAGGCTGTCATCGTCTTCACCAAGACAGTGCTGTTTCCGTAAACATCTCACAACAGGCTCCTTCAGAGCGAACTGTCTTTGCAGTTTTCAGTCACCAGTGTCTCTGAACAGGGAAGCCTGTGTATGCAGATCTGACTACACTCACGTGCACGTAACCAGCCAACTGTTTAAATAAGTGTTTTGCTCAGACATGTTGCAGATCTACACATATTTTTAGATGTTTACAATATGCAAGCCTAACTCTGACAATCCCGCCCTTTCACACCAAGCAGTTTAGTATGTCTCTTTTCACCCTCCTCCCCCGTGCCTCAGACCTACATGAAAGCAGAGGCAATATTCGGAACTAAGCTCACTAAAAATGATTTGGTTCATTGCTGCAGTGCAAGCATATGTAAAAATACCATGCTGTTGCCTTGTGATAGCAACACAGCATGTCCCTAGAGGTTAATTTTAGTGTATTTACTCTTTCAGAGCACCACGTCTTCTAGTAAATGGGCAACGGATGATGCAGTTCTGGTCTCATCACAACATGTGTAACATCTGGGAGAACTGCCACTTGTCAAGCCAACCAGCACTCTGCTGACAAAGTGAGCATTATACTGAAATGCCATTCCTCAGCTGTTTGCAGAATTAATTTCCCTGTAGAATTTTCTAATTAGTTGGCTCTTTCCAGCCCGTTCCCCACAGAGGAAGCAAAAGGCTAGCACCTGCTCCTAAAGCTCTGGCTGGGAAAAAAAAAAATAATTAAATTTAAGGATGACATATACAGTAAGTATTTAGGCACTAGAAAGTCTTCTATCCATGCAGCTGTGGGGATGAAGTAACTCTGAAAGCTTAATGGAGATTCTTCTGTGGGGAAGAATTTCCAGTGGCTCACATTCCAGACAGTTAACCACATTACCAAGAGGAAGAAAAAGGGATTTGTTCAAGCATTAAGAACTCTCTTTAAAAAAAAAAAAAAAAAGAAAAAAGAAAAAGAAAAACAAAGAGAAGAAGAAAAAAACCCCAAACTGATCTGTAGAAAAGACAGACAGATGAATCCAGAGCTGAGGACGATTCTACATGTAGGTCATTCAATCACCTATGGGTTATTTTTGATCATTCTCTTTTTCTACAATTTCAAATTAAATCCATTCTTCTGTTGGAATGCAGTGTGTGATATTATCTTAGAAGTAATAACTCACACAACAGAGTTTGTCCCTAACTAAAGTGAGTCATTGGAACAAACGAAATAACCTGGTTATTTCTTTGAATTTACATGTGGTGGGTCACTGTACAGGAAGCGTACATGAGAGTTATTTCATGGAAAATATAAATAAGAACAAAACAAGTACAAGAAAAGCAGTTTTCATTTCTAACTACACTGGCACTTTCCCAAAATAATTTTAAATACTGAATACGAAGGAAGATGATGGTCTGCTAAGGGTAGAATACAAGAGGAAAAAAAGCTGCTTTACTATGGATATTAGAATAAGCCACAATCGCTTCAATAAACAGTTTTCACTGTCTCTGCGGTGACTTTACAAAATGGTAGACCTTACAAAGAACTAGAGGTTTAGAATAAGATTATAGACATCACCTAACTAAACTGGTGTGTGTTTTGATCAGTAGAACATGTGAATTAGGCCCAGAGATGAGCAAAAGTTAATCATTACTAAGTTAGATGGGTTTTTAATTGTACAGCATTGTCTAATTTTTCTGTCATTCCAAAGCTTCCTGAAAGTTGTTTTGTGACAGAATCAATGCGTGTGTGTTAATGCATGTATGTATTTGGAGCAGGCGTATGTATGGTTACAAGAGTTTTTAGTTAGTAACATAATGATTTCATGCATCAAGACACAGTACTACATTTTTATAAACTCATAGTTCTACAGCACAGTTTTAGATTAACAAATGCAACAGGGAGTGTCTGTAGAAGTAGAGGTTCTGTTAGACCAGAGGAAAAAAGAGGTAATGTTGCCTGCCTGGGAGTAATGCCCAGACCTTGCTCCCCACTCTAAGACAATTATGAAATAAAAGTAATGAAATCAAAAGTGGAGGTGTAAGACAGGGCTATTCCTCCTTCTCACTGGCAATGTTTTGTAGTATTCTCTGGTATACTGTTTGTCTGTGGAAAACTAGTGTATGAGTGGCATTTATCCTTGTCATATGAGGTGGCGGTAACATGTTCATTTCAAATGTCTACAATTACGTCAAGCGGACTTCCCCCCAAAGCCTACATTGAAGAGGATGGTTTCAAACTTCAGAAAACCAAAGTAAACAATGCTTATTTATATTCCTCGGAAGTGATGCAGCTAAATTCATCTGCAGCTTTGAAAATAGCCCATTATCTGCACCTGCTCTCTTTTTATTTCTCTTCTTTTTTTTTGGCGGGGTGGGGCAATATTTCCGCTTCCATAGCAAATGCCTGGCTTTTTAAGGTTGCCTAGAATATTTTATTTCACTACTATCTAGGCATTTCAAATTAAAAAACCAAAAATTATAATCCTTTATCCCATTATTTCCTCTTTTGAAATTAAAAGTAAATAGTGAATGGAGAGCTTGTACTTGGAAAGAAGAATGAGCGATAACTCAGAGAGAAATGTAACATAAAACAGTAAATCTGTTTTCCACAAATAATGATCTAAATTCATCAGTTTTAGAGGTTTCTGCTTATTTTTGACATTAACAAAAATTACAGTATAATTTCTTAAAAGGAAAACAGTTCACTGAAATAATTTTTAATTACTTCTAATTTGGGTGTAGACTTTCCATAAAAATAAGCATTTATAAGCTGCAACAGGCAGCTCTTCTCCAGAAGACCCCTACCCTCTTTCACAGAATGGAGTTAAATTTAATTTACCTGTGCCTCATTTAAATAGGCTTTTTTTTTTGCTTCACAGGTAAGGTGATAGTGAATTACAATTTGAGTATAAAAAGACATATTGTTCTCAGACGATTAGAGTTCATAATAATTCTAGCTAAATCTGAAGTAAGAAAATAAACTAAGAAAACCTTGGCCTGTTTGAGGAAAAAATCTTTGCTTATTTACTAAACAATAACATTAAAAAGATATTTAAACTAAATATAGTTGTGTCAGAGACCTTTAAAAGCATGCTTTGGGATTTTATAATGGTTGTGTTCTATTTTGGTTTTGATTAGCTTTGACTAGTTTATCTGTAAATCTAAAACACATGAAGAAAAAAACTCCATAGAATAATTCTGCATTATAGTGCAGCTGATTCAGCCCTTCTTTCTCTCACTTAGGAAGAAAAGCAATAAAGTCAAATCCTGTACCTTCCCAAAAATTTAGAAATATACTGCATGAATTGCTGAAGATAAACATTTCATTCAAACACTAAAATACTAATTCAAGAACCATCTTTTACTGACAGCTATTTTAATGCCACTATTTATTGGTGCTATCTGCTTTTTAGGACAGCAAAATCTCACCCCTGCTAAAAGGGAAGGGCAGAAAAATACTGTCTTGGCTGTAACTTTGACAAATATCTTATAGTGGTGAGCACAGTGTAAGAATCCAAATGTAACTTGTACGGTTTGATGTCAGTTGGATGACATCTTTCAAAAGCCTGGGGTTACTGCTCCCTTTCCCTTCTTCCACCTTCAGATTTTCTCTGCTGGTTCCAGCAGCAACCCCCAGACATATAGCGAGTCCTTCTCACTCTTGTTCTTTCTTGCTTGCCTCCTCTTTTTTCAATCACCTGTTTCTCTATTCAGATGACTCGTACTGTTTTCCCTGAACATACTCATCTGGGCTAATGTTGTTAAACAAATGGCATGTGGCCAGATCCCGAGTTCCTGTGCAGACTCATTGACCACCTCTATTTACAACGTAAGACACAGCAGCCTGAGAGAAGCTAACAGGTTGCAACATGCATATTAATATCACTTTACTTTTTCACATCCTTACCTCTTACAGCAAATTTATGTAGCTCAGGATATGAACTGCAAATGAGAGATGAGGAACTGGTTAGTGCTTATCAGGAATGATGGAATTTGAGATTCTGAGATGAAGGGGGCTTGTTAGTTTTTTGTTTTGTTTTTTTAATGAGAGGACTGACTGATATTTATCAGTTGACCCCTGTTTCAGGTAATAGAGCAGTTGGCAGGGAGCTATTCGTACTGATTACATTGAGTGAGCTGATATTCAGATTAACTTCTGATTTCCCCGGTATTATTTGTACAAGCTCTTTATTGCTGTGGATAATTCTCCACTTCCTGGCTTAGGAAGTGGAACCGTGTCCTCCTGGAGCACCGCTACCAGCTCACCAGATTTTATTATGTGAGACGACATGATGGTCGTAGATTAACCCAATCTCTTCTTATTTTTCAGTAGTAAAATTAGACTTCTGTGAAATTTGCTTTCTTCTAACCAAACAGGAGTAATGCACAACTTGATCATCTAAGAAAGATTTATGGTACTGAGACCAATCAGGATATTACTTTTAACCAATATGTCAGTGGCTAAGGCAACTGCTGTCTTCTTTCAGGAATTGAATGTTCATGCAACTAAAGTGGCTTTCAACCCTTACATGTGCTGAGACTCCCCCAAACTCTTCTGCTGTGGCTGGAAGGAGTTACGATATTCTTTCCTTCTCTCTCCATTGCTAAGCTCATGGCCTGCAATATCTTTGGGTTTCTTTCCTCTTTCACAGCTGGTTATTTGTCTCTGTTTTGTCTCACTTGTCTGCCACAAAAGATCCTTGAAGTGATCCATCAGAGGAGCAGATGCACAACCAGTTTCCCAAAAGTTCCCTTATTGCATCTACAAGCCTAAGCTCAACAGACCCTGCAATGACAGGTGAGAGTTTGGGTAGAGCATGTAAGGAGTTATCACATATGTACATTAGCACTTCTACTACAGCAGCAAACACATTTTCATTGACATTTCCTTTTCCACCCTGGCTATTAAACCTCATATTTCACATATCTGTATAGAAGACCAGGTTTGGTTTCCATGAATGGGCTGCCTTATGGGTTTTTTTATGTTATTCAATCTCCTACAGGCTTTTATCCAAACCAAGCAACTAAAATAAAACATGGCTTCCTTCCCTGAGATGGTTTTATAGCCCAGCTCTCTAACTTTGTCCCCTACCACAAACATGCAACACAATTGTGCAACAGCCAAAGAAGGAATGGTGAGATCAGAGCCACGACTGCAGACATCCTGACATGGGGATCTGGCAGATATTCAACACAAACACAATTAGAGGACTTAGCCTTGCGTGAAGTATTTGCTTTCTTGATAGTCACCAGCCTTAACCTCTAGGAATGCTTACGAATCAGATAGTGTTCCTTGAGGAGGGCGAGCCTTGTCAAGCTCCTCTGTCTTGCTTTAGCCAACACAGATATAAAGAAGAAAGAAATTCCACCGCATCGTACAACTTCTCCAAGAGAAAGCATTTCAAAGGAGAGAAGAGTTGTGGTCTCAAAATCCCCGCCAAGGATTCAAGAACCAAAGATCACATGGTACTTGCTCCTCTTCCCCTCCATCAGCAGGAATAAATAACACCACAGAGACAAACTTTGAAATTCATACCGAATGTGAAAGTAGGGGGCTTCCTGAGTCCTGCTCGTTGGCTTTGCATTACATACAGTAGGCTTCTCTGGCAGCGGTGATACCACAGAACGATGACAGGACTTTGCATGTCTTGGAAGACTCATTGGGTGTGTGTATCTGCATAGCTCTTTGTGAGTTAGGTACAAAAAAGTTTCATGATTTTAGAATATGTGGCCTAGTGTACACGGTTGTTATACAGCTTCCAAATTCTAAAGCGTGACCACCCAAGTATGTTGGTAGATTTATTCCTATTAGTGGTAAATCCTGGGCTTTTCACAGGGGCAACAAAATCTTAAAAATGGCAATAACAGCTGACCTTATACAAAATACCTGCTAGCAAATAAGTCAAATGTCCATCTGGGACAGCAGTTACAAAGGGAAATTCTTGTTCTAAAATGCCCAAGGGTTTAAATTATTCTCATCTCAAGCTGCATTGGTGACACAAAAGAACTGGACAAAAGAAGTACCCATCAGTGTAACCTCAGGACTGTAACACAGCAGTACTGAGGGGAAGGTTACTTCATCAGATTTCCAGCTGTTGCAATGCAAAATGCCATGGCTACCACAGGCACTGCAATTTACAGACAGACTTAATGAAGCAAATTAGCCAGCCTCAGCAGAGCACCACGCTAAGGCTATACTACTGCTGGTACCCTGTGCAACTTATTCAGTTCATCTTAGGTATCTCTATATAGCAGACTTGCCCCACAGAAAAAAATTGCAGAGTCCAGCTAAGTGATATAACATAAAGCAAAATAACAATAAAAGAAAAGGATAATGATAGCTCCAAGTCAGAAATGCTGATCTGAACTTAGAAGTGATGAACTGTGTGACCTGCCCCAGCAAACCCACCACCTCAGTGTATCGGCACTTATTCAAGTAACTTTCAAATTGCACCTTTAAGCAGCAGCTTAACAGCTGTAGGAAGAACAGTTGTGCAGTGTAGCTGCCTTCCCAAGTGACCAGATGCACTTCTCCATTGTTAGTAACTTTCACAAATAACAACAATTTGAAAAACAGTAGAGGATGCCAAAATATCAGATACATGAAACCTGTTAGAATGAGACACTCCCAAAAATATTTCTAACACTACATAATTTCCCCCCACCTCCCCAAATATCCAGGGAAAATTTTTGCATGGTACCAGAAAAATAACAATAATGCCTGAGATGGATATAAATGGTCACAGAGCTCCAAGTAAAGGAGCTGATTTATGTTATTAAGGTGCATGTGAAACAACCAGGCTACACTCAAGGGACAAACTACCTGAGAGTGGTACTAAACTACTGGTATTAAAACATTTCCACTAAGCAAGAAAATACAGCAAATTAAACTTATTTCTAGAGTAGCTCTGTTGACATCTGCAGACCTACCCAAGCCAGGCATTCATCTCAAAATAAAAAACTGGGAACCAACTACGAAAGGTTTCTGGTCTTGACTTTTTGTAACTCCACTAAAGCAGCACAATATAAATCTGCAACTCTGTATCCGGGCAATAATTGAAATACATCAAGAAAATGCTTGCAGTCATTCCAGATGGAAAAAAATAAGGGGAGAGAGAGATATTTCAAAATCTATCAGTGCTTATAAACAAGGATGTTACTTTCCCCTTTCTTATCCAGATCCGCCCCTAATTGAAAGGATCAGTATCTAAAGCAACTGGTGCTGCCCTGCACATGAATCCCCTTTGCACCTCTTCCTTCTTATTTCTTCAGTGGTTTTATTAACATTAGTGACTTATCTAAGTATTAGAATGCTTGGCTGCTTGGAGGCTTATCAACGACAAACTTTATGAGCTGTTTAGTGATGGAAACAGGAGGAGTTGGAGCTCTCCCCCCACAGCTCCCTCGATATGGAAGTCTTCAAGAAGCTGTGGAATGTGCTCTCTGGTATTTTTGGTATCTTTAAAGTGTCAAGAGTGCAGAATTTCTCTTGTCAGTTGTCACAGTGTGACTCACAATTAGAGCCATCTGCTCTGCATTCACCTCCCCAGGGGCACTGCTCGTTTTTCACCAGCTTCCTGTTGTTGACAGCACAGTTCCTCCCTGTATCACTCTCCACCAGCACCCATACTCCTCACAGACATTGCAACAGGCTTAAGCAGATTTCCCTTGGGAAATCCTTTACCCTTGTTTTGCTAATGACTGGGAAAAATACAGACTGTTGAGAAAGCTCTGAAGGCCAAGACTGGGTTTCTGAAGGAACTGAACGAATTCCACTGATTTTTTTTTCAAGAGGACTCCATTGTTTTTAGATCTCTTTCAAAAACCTCTGCATTTCTCTACATTTTTCTTTCAAGCAGCAGAGCAGCTTGAAAAATAAAACATTATTTGTGCTGAGACCTTTTCAATAATTGATGGAAATGGATGACTAATACTATCTAAGTACCAGTCAAATCATTTTTCAAATACTAGAAATTTTCAATAACAGACTTCAGATGGGGAGCACACTGTGTTCGCTTCCCTCTCCACTCAATTAAAAAAAAAGTTGTGCTACAGATTTTTCACACCCAATGCTTAAGCTGAGCAAGGCTGACTACCCCAAGCACAGACCCATGCTCATGCCTGAGTCTGTGCTTGGGTTAATGTCTGGATCATGCAGAAATATCACGTAGGTTGGGTATGGCTAGCTGGCCTGAAGCATAGCTGTATGGTGTAGATCTACCTACAGCATTTTGCCTTTAAACCACTGTTAGTTGCAAGTTTTATTGCTTAGTATCTGACTAAGTAGTTAACTATAAGAGTTGGCCACCTATTATAGAAGCAGCTATCTGAGAGACAATAATCATAGAATCATAGAATGGCTTGGGTTGGAAGGCCCCCCTTGTCTTATCACTACAGGCCCTTGTAAAAAAATCCCTCTCCACCTTTCTTGTAGGCCTCCTTCAGATACTGGAAGACTGTTATGAGGTCTCCCCAGAGCCTTCTCTTCTCCAGGTTGAACAGCCCCAGTTCTCAGCCTTTCCTCACAGGAGAGGTGTTCCAGCCCTCGGATCATTTTTGTGGCCCTCTTCTGAACCAACGGGACCATGATTTTCCTCTGCTGAGAGCTCCAGAGCTGGATGTAGGACTCCAGGTGGGGTCTCACACAAGAGTGGAGTAGAGGGGCAGAATCACCTCCCTCGACCTGCTGGCCACACTTCTTTTGATACAGCCCAGGATACACTTGGCCACCTAGGCTGTGAGTGTACATTGCTGGGTCATGTTGACTTTCTCATCAACTAGTGCCCCCAAGTCCTTCTCCTCCAGGCTGCTCTCAATCCATTCTCCACCCAGCCTGTATTTGTGCTTGGGATTGCCCCGACTCCTGTGCAGGACCTTGCACTTCCTGAGGCTTACACAGGCCCACCTCTCAAGCCTGTCAAGGTCCCTCTGGATGGTATCTCATCCCTCCAGCATGTCAACCACACCACACAGTTTGCTGCCATTTACAAACCTGCTGAGGGTGCACTCAATCCCACTGTCCATGTCACTGACAAAACAGCTCCAGTCCCAGTACAGACCTCTGAGGAACACCACTCATCACTGGTCTCCACTTGGACATCAAGCCATTGACCACAACAATTTGAGTGCGACCATCCAGCCAATTCCTTATCCACTCAGTGGTCCATCCATCAAATCCATCTCTCTCCAATTTCGAGCCAAGGATGTCATGCTTTGTTCAAGTCAGACCTTCTCCTACAGTGGGCGGTTCCTCATTCTCACAGTCCCTGCCTTTGCCTTGTGCAACTTGGGCGGTGTGGCTGGAGCATTCGCTGGTGAAGACTAAGGCAAAAAAGTCTTTGAGTACCTCAGCCTTCTCCATATCTTGCATAACAAAGTCTCCTGTTTCCTTCCACAGAAGGCCCACATTTTCCCTAGTCTTCCTTTTATCACTGATGTACCAACAGAAACTTGTTTATATATGTTTACACTTTCAAGAATTCCTACACTAAGGGCTAAACCCATTTAAGGACTCAGGAGGCTACAGGTGTGGGGACAGAATGCATAATCTTTTAGGTGCCCCTCTTGTGCATAGAGTACGCAAGGATGAAAGCTTAAGCTCCTCAGGCAATGAATGGAGCAAATGAACAGCCATCTCAGAACAGGAATGAAAACGGGCAACTGGTAAGCTGCTACCTCTTCACTGTTTGACCAATAGAATTAACAGAAAAACAGACTTGAGATTCTGCTTTCTCCAGGAACCGAGTTTACCTGAAAAGAGCTCCAATCCTGCAGGAGCATAAGGTCTTAGATATTGTCAGATACTGCAGTCACTCTTCACTGTTGGACCTGGGTTTGGTCATATGCTTCTCTGTTATGTCTATTGCATAAGTAGCAGCCCAAATGAAAATTCAAATATTCAGATAATATAAATGCTCCTTCCACAATGGGTCACAAATTGTATGCACGTAACACTTCTTTCTGAGACTTTGGGGCCGCTTCTGGGCCCTGTTCCTGACTTGACACTGGTGATAACCGCTAATGTCTGTTATGCTTAGAAACTCTGAATAAACCGATAAATCATCTTATTTTGTACCACATCCTAGCAATAAATATTTGTTGCATAACTTCACTGTGATTTGCTGGGATCTATCCAGAACCAGTCTTTGGCTTCTCCCAGGAACAGACTCTCTCTTACATATTCACATCCTTCCAAACATAAGTTTAGCAGACTTCAGAATATGATGCATCTGCATTCATTCAGTCACATCACATCAATATGATGCACAGAAGCCTTTCATTTGCCTTCTAAATAGAGATAGCATAACAGCTGAAATATTTCTCACTGACCCTGGTCTTCAATACAAAATTGAACTTCTCTTCACTGTTTCAACATTCCTTTCACCAGTATTATATTTAAGGTCCACACAATTTGGGCCCTGGATCCACACTGCCTAAATTATTCAAAAAATATGAACCCCCGCCAGTTAAATCAAAAAAATATGTTCTAAAGAAAGATAAAACACATTCTCTGTTTAAAAACACATTTCCAAAAAGCAACTCTAAACTCATCTCATAAAACTGTTATGAAATCCCTAGTTCCTCCAAACCTGAGGAGAACTCTCTGCAGACTAGATTATTAGTTCATGCTTGTTGGGTAATCTAGTAAACCCAGACAGGGAGAAACTGGAAAGAGAAAAATGAAGGATTCTTTCAGTGTTGCCTCAGATTGCTCATCTATTATACAGCCCAGACACGTAACTGTATTGAAGGTTTTCAATGTTCCACAGCTGATTTCTTACTCAAAACCAGCATTTGCTGAAGGCATGAAAACCTGGATTGTAATAGATCTCGGTTTGTAGGATCAGTTGTGGAGCTGCCACTAAAAGGCCTTAAAATGCATTTGCCACTCAATAACTATTGTTCCAATAGACCAATATGCAATCCTGTAGCAAATTCTTTATACAAATTACAAACTCGCTGACTTGGCCACCTCTTAAACGCAAGCCTCTTGGAGTGATGGACTCTGTCTGATAACTGCTAAATTGTACTTCACATTCAGTGCAAGTCAAGGTTGGGTATTTCCCAATATCCTCCCTGTTGAACATTCTTGTTCTTCTTTCCAAGTTTTCCAGTGTGGTAACATCCTCCTCACTTGCCTGGCTGAAGGCTGACTCAAAATGACTGGGGAAGGTATTCTGCTGTTTACGAGGTTAGCATAATTGGATATGACGATCTACTCCTCAAACTTCTTTCTTCTTATTTGTGTTTCTGTTTCTTATTCATTATATCTGTAGCTTCAACCTATTCACTGTAGTAGTGTCCAAGTGCTTTCATTATGGAACCATAGTCAAAGCTACATAGCTAAATAGCTTATTCTTAGCAAATAAAGTTGTGTTTGCACCCTAGGTCATACCTGCCAGAACTTGCGTGTTTTAAAAGTAACATCCAGTCATAAAGACTAGGATGTACTTTGAAATTTATGGAAATACACTCAGTTAATAGTGCTTTGCAGAAGAGCAAAATAGTAATAAGGTTGATTAAAAAAGCAAAATTGTACTGAAGGACTTCTCTTTTCAAACAGAAACTGTTTAATGTATAAAAATAACTGTGACTGAGGGAATCTGGTTTTGCACTGAAATCCTCAAGCATTACATCACAGATAGACCTGAGGCCTTGCATTTTAATAATTAATTTCATAAAAGATCCCAAGAGCAGTAGAAAGGTCACAAGAGCTATTTCAATCCATGGGCAGTTAAGCAGGAGAATGCTTCACTGCCCTTTACCCTCTGAGTGTGCTGCAGGACAGGGGAGTTTGGTGCTAAACGACAAATTGAGTTAGAAATATTTGAGCCATAAACCATAGTAAATCTTTTAGCACTTGAAACACCATGTGACACTCCAAACTGAGAGCAAATGAAGTGTTAGTCTATACACATTTAAAACGCATGGAGGCTGTGTTTACTGAATTATCCATTTCTTAACTATGTCTCCTTTAGGAGGCTTCACAAAGTGAAGTCCAGAGTCCTACCAAAGGAAACCATTTACAGAATGCTCCTCTAGCATGATTTAAGAAAAAAAGAAAATATGTATCTCCCTGAAAGCAAAATTATTTAGGCTGCAAAGTCACGGACAGCGAAATTAGGAAGTGGCAGATTTATGTGTGCCTGTATAACCTCTACTCAGCCGTCTTGTAGGCCCTGTGCCCTGAGTGAGACAGAGGTCCTTTGGAAAAAACAGTATGTGATTATGCAACTAAACACTATGTCTTAACACAGAAAGAAGCTGAATTAAAGTTCTGTTGGCAGCTATGAATAAGATATTTCCTAACATTTAAGTTCTGGACTTTGCAACCTTAGTACTGAATTTCTGGTAGGTGGCATCTTCAGATGTTTTTTATATATAGGTGAAAATTAATTCTACGGTTATTACTGAGCCTTTATTGCGGCAGAACAACTTTCTATTTACCTGTGTTGAAGAAAGCAGTATATTAGGAGTCATTTGGAAAAGGATGCTCTTCCTGAAATGGGAAGAATCGCTATGGCCCTGGAGTGGAGTCAGCATAAACTTTTATATGAAGTTGGTTCTTATTCCCTTCTTTTCTGGACAGTGTTGTGATAAATATGGAAAGGACAACACTGAAACATAAATCATTCCTGCCCTGACCTGAATCTTATCACACGCATTTTGATGCTTTTGTTAGTTATTCCAGTTATCAAAATCCTTGAACTAGATTATTCCTACTCAGTTTTGAGAGCCTGCTCAGAATTTCTAAGGAAGATTCATATTGACAGGAACCTTAAATGTTACTACTAAAAGCCTTCTGATCAACAGGATTACACACTTCCAGGCAGGAGAAGGTCTGAAGAAGCTGCCACCAACACTGCTGCCACTTCTTCACGCAAAGTCCTTCCAGGTCTGACTTGTTCTGACATAAGTCTTTCACAAGAGGGAGGGTACACGCATTTCTGCTACTTCATTCACCAACAAACTTCTTGCTTCTCTGATAAAAGAATACAGAAGAAGCCAGCATAAACTTTGAACTGAATTTAGGTCAATGTAGTTCTTGTTATTTTAATCTCTCTTGCTTTTATTTTATGAATTTAGTCAAGGAAATCAAATATTTAAAAAGCATGTTAAGTGCAATGCTAACTGAGACTGTAAAAGTGCCAAACTGATGAATGAAAAGTTATTTTTAAATTGGCCACACTCTGTAAGTATATGAAGGTATAAAGTCATCGTCCTACAGAATAATAGAAAATGTCATGTATTTCTGAGGCATCATAGTTGGTTTTCATTTCCTGACTTTTACAATTCTAGAATCTTAGTCCTTCTTCTGCATATGTGGCTTTTTTCAATGAAAAGTTAGCATAATGCCTGCGTATTATGAGAGTCATATGAACAAAAAAATGCCTCTTACTCTAGATCTTAAATGTCAAGTAATTTCTAGCCAGGAATAAATATTTACTTACAGGTTTTAAATACTTCTTTAAAAAAAGAAAAAAAAAAAAAAAAAAAAAAAAAAA
>Ga0065711_1030663_pt1 | contig 31815 bp, 17 predicted proteins | sample Hoacrofraction12_FD_59098 | JGI IMG/M metagenome (GOLD analysis project Ga0065711, IMG submission 59098) | Hoatzin crop microbial communities from Cojedes, Venezuela - Epithelial fraction 12 v2 (version 2) | ecosystem: Host-associated > Birds > Digestive system > Esophagus > Crop | place... | reverse complement strand
CACCCCCTCCCCACCCGCGACGCGACCCTGGCTGGCCGTGGCGGAGGGTGCCGGGGCAGCCCTGCCCGGCGCCCCGCGGGCCCCCCCGGGCAGGGAGGTCCGGGCGGTTGAGCTTCCTTCGGCAGGGGCTGTTTTCACCCCGTGCAAGCAGACAGCCTGCGCCCGTCCTTTCACCCCTTGTTTTCATCCACCCTGGGCAACTGCTGAGCCTGCCTTAGGGCTCCAAAGCTGCTTTTAAGGCTGAAATTTGGCCTCGAAGACGCATTTTCCTTCAGTGGTGCGTTGAATTTGAACCCTGTTTGAACGGGCACTTTCCCAGGTCCATATCTGCTGGCAGGAAAAAACTCAGAATGTCTTCGGACAAGACCTCCCTGTTGGGAGTAATCTCCACTCCTGACCACTGAGAAGCGGGGTTCTGACACGAGAGTTACCAATCCGCCAGCTGGAGATTAAACCACAAAGTAGTCTCAACAAAATTCTGAGCAACGTTGCTCCAGCCCTTGTCCAGCGAAAGGATGCCTTCCCTGGCAGAGCCATATCCCTAGTCAGGCACAGATACAGCCCCTGACACCAGCAGAGTCCAGACCCTCCTCCCTCAGCACCCCAGGAAATGCATCATGTTGGAGTCGTGGTGTGGTGCTCACTGCAGTGGAAAGACAGATATTTAGCAGATACCGCAGCATGAATATTTCTTATGAGCCCAAAGCAGTTTTCCCTTTCCCAGACACAGTCACTTCAGAAGTGTCTTTTAGCTGTCGCCAAGGCTGTAGCTACCAGCAAAGCTTAAAACAACAACAAACAGAGGTGTATCATTTCTTTTAAATCCTTTAGTCTGCCGCTTTCTGATGTCTTCAAATAACTAACCAAGTAATTTCATCAGATTGAAGTGCAGCTAGGTGTAGCTGAAGGGCATTTATAAATGAGAATTCAGATATGTTATGTTCAAAACAATGCATAGTTTAGCCATACTTTTCCTATGATACTTCTCACCATACATTATAAACAATTTGTGTCATGGACTGTATCTTCAGTTCTGTTTGTAGACTATCTTACAAATGAGGCCTGTATGTGGTCTTTGGATACTATTCCACTATTCCGTAGCTGTAGCAGCCAATTTACTCCTTATCAATACTGGCTCATTCAAGATCCCCATAGTAATGCATAAGACCTGTGACACGGTATAGGCTGTAAAACATGTACCATCTTTTAAGTTAAAAGTATCTTTCTCTCATTATGTATGATAATACTTCACAATGGAGTATTTATACAGTGTTTTTATAAGCTTGCATAAAGCATTCCATATTTGCAGTAAAAAAAAGTCAACATTGGGCTGACAGTCTAAATACACTTGTTACGAATGTAGCCGCCTTTTTTTTTCTTTCTTGAATGCATGCACAGAGTCTCCATTAGTACTACTGGAAAGTATCTTCATGAAGAAGAGAGCAAACTTTTTACTGCATTTTGTAAATTCTTTAAAGAAATGTTAAAATATGCTGAATGTATATTTAAACTGTGCTGAAATACACCACCTCTGTTGATTTTAAATCATAGTCAGGTATAAATTGACAACATGCATACATGCTGGCTGCACCCATTTCTAAATTTCAAATGCAGAACCCCCCAAAATTTGTTTTCCATTAGTGCCATACAACACTAAACTTAGCAAATATTGCATGGGATCAAATGAAGGCAGAATATGACCTACAGATCCTCTTTCCATTCATATGAAACTTCCTTAATCCTTTTGCTGAATATGAGCTGTTCAGTAGAGATATATTATTATTGAATATGGTTTAAATAACTATCCAGCACTTTCTGTATAATTAATATTGCATTTGTTATACCTGAAAGTACACAATCTATACTTTCAACTCAATTTGTCAAGCTGGATACAATACAACAGGCTGTAAAGTCCACCCAGTACCTTAAAGCAATAACGTATTCACAAGTATTGCTCTCCAATTTATCAAGCAGGCAGGATAGGTTCTTTGCCAACACTGGTGACTACAGCACGCCAAGCTATCAGAAGCAATGTGTTGTAAAATCACCAATAACAGGAGCCTAGTTTCAATCTAACAGTTCTCCATTTTTGTGATCTACAATATAATCATGACCCTGATGTTTCCTCATCGCCCATCACTGATATAACACAAAGCAACATTTGCATCCATATTTATGTAATGGTGGAAGAAAACCAGGTCCAGAAGTTCTTCAAAGCTGAAGTTTTCTGTCCCACTGAATCCCTTTTAACTGGCTTCCTGTGGGACAACAGGTATTGATTGAGATAGAGAGAGTAACAGCCAATTAATCAAATATAAATTCTCTCAAGTGATGATCATACAGAGAGGAATCTGTGTTACCTTTTCTAATGCATCTTAATACCTATCACACATTTCTGGATGCATAATTTACTTATGCATGTTTTAATTATGTGAGACAAAAATATATTATATTACCCTCAGATATTAAAATAAATTAAAAATAAATAAGGAGTCTGATTTTAGCTGACAACTTTAAAAATTATCTTGAATTTGTGCTGCTTGAACATGTGCTGCAGAAATGATATATTACTTCTAAAAAGTACACATTTACATAAACGAGACAAAAGGAACTACCTGACACAAGATGACTTGTTCTGGTTAATAAATAAAAAATACCAAAGGTCTGGACACTCCTGAAGCGGACAAAATGAATGTCAGATATGTAGTTTCAAAGTAATGAAGACTACAAGCTAACTTAATAAACTGTTATTAAAAAAAATTAGGTATTGGAAAACATCTCCAACAAATTTGTTGATGTACTAGTTCAAAAACTTAATTGTTCAATAAAGCCAACTAACTGGAAAGGTTTAACCAACGAAGGGCACAGATACCAGGTTTATATAAGAAAGTTAATTAAAAATGTGCATCATTTTAAGCAATCAATTGGAATGAGCATGGTAGCTTGGGTTGTTTGTCCGAGGTCAATTAGCATTTCTAAACAGTTTTGGAAAGATGTCAGACATCTTTGTTGATACCAATAATCAAATTCATCCTTGATGCAACTTCCCTGCAATAAGTACAATCACATCACTGATTAGTTTGGCACTTGATCTTCTCTGGACTGGCTCTTCATCAGTGGAGTCTTCCCAGAGAAAGAATAGCTGATACCAGGTTTGTTTTGCTCTTTTTTTTTTTCTGGCAAATCTGCAGACAGTGAAGGTACAAGGGAATGACATCTCCCACAAGCTGCAGATTTCAAAAGTGAGGAAAAAGGATGAAGGCTTATACGAGTGCCGGGTGACCGATGCCAACTATGGAGACCTTCAGGAATACAAGGCCCAGGCATTTCTCAAAGTCAACGCTAACAGCCACTCTCGGCGAATGCAAGCCTTTGAGGCATCTCCAATGTGGTTGCAAGACATGAAACCTCGCAAAAATGTATCAGCAGCTGTTCCAAGTAGCATCCATAACTCTGCCAATCAGCGTGTGCGTGCCACCTCCAGCCCTGAAGCAGCAGCCAAAATCCCCAAACAAAGTCCACAATCAGGTATGGTAAAGCATTTTGTGCATTTCATTCGATTGCTTACCAGCATGTAAAAGGAGGCTTACTCAACCAGGTAACCAGGAAGTGTGACTAGGAAGAGTGTGGTGCTCATCTATTCCTCCTTCTTTCTGGCTTTATCCCTCCTGCTGTCTCCTTACTTACTAAAAGCTGAAGAATAAGTTTCTGTGCAGAAGAAACAAAAAGCCTTAAACTCCTGTACCTGGATTTTATTTCAACTGGTTTTATCCACCTAAGGTTAGCTCTCTAAATAAAGCTTAGCGTTCCCTGTAGTGGGGGGGAAGGGTGGGGCGCATGTCAGTGAATGACTCACTTCATTTTAAGATGTCTGTGCATGATAAATTAAATAAAACACCCATCTGGAAGTGTTTCTTCCTAAGTCAATTCATGCCAGTCACTTAACTTTTCTATATCTAACATTTGGTGAAATCAGTCTACTTTTATTATCAATCCTATTTTCATAAAGAACTAGACTTCTAAATCTAAGCAGACCTTAGATACACCAGATATTGTTTCTCTGTTGTGTAGACTTTAGAAAGACTGTGAGTTTTTCAGAGAATGTGCATTTGTCATCTTCAGCTGCTTGATCATAGGCTTTGAATTAAGCATTAAAATAGCAGTGCCTCAATTATCTGTCATGTAGAGATTAACATACTACACATTTTTGTTTGGGAGATTTTGTACAGCACTGGATAAACAACCTATAACCAACAGAAGTCTGCGTTTTTTACATTGATACAGTAAATTTGACAGTTATGCAAAGGTACGTGAATATAGAGGAGGTGCAACTGTTGACCACTCTATGATGGCAATAGAGAGGTGGACAGGATAAAAAATTGAGTAGTGGTAAATGATCAAAAATCCTCTGGGAAACAAACTGTGCAAGTTTAAGGGTTTCTGGGTTACTTCTATTGACACTGAGAACCCAATGTAAAGCAGGAGATCACAGCCCAGCTTAAAATAGATAATGGAAGATAACCTAGTTTGTACTGATGCATCATTCTACTGCTAACAAATCCCATGTCATCAAAATTAAAACTGGGAATACAACACTTCATAGAACAACTACTGTGAAATCACTTTCATCTTACAAGCATGCTATTAGAAAAATATTTTAATAAGGAAAATGCATTTTTTTACAGATTGGTACAATATGCTTATTCATATGAAAATTATTATTGCTATTAGAAAAGATGATGCACATACTACCACCATTTTTCCTCTGTATACATTTTTTTTTTAATTATTTAAAAGCTACATTCGCTTCTCTTTCTCTGAAGTGAAGCCACTTTCATTTTTTAGCTCTTCCAAAAATGTTTGAGCTATCAGAGGAAAAGGACTATTTCAACTGATTTAAAATCATCATTTTACCATGGCTTTCCTTTCAGAGAAATGTATATACCGTGTATTTTCCACTGGATTCATACATTTCAAAGTAGCAGATTTGTCCATAAAATGAAAACTCTGTGTTTTGTTTAGTTCTATGTGAATTTAATTAAAATAGTTGCAAGTTTATGATACAGACTGCACTGCATTGGGGCCAAAGTGCGTGAACAACAGTAATACACTTAATCACTTTGGATTTATAATGGAATCTATAGTATTGTTTATGTCTTGCCTGATTACTGGACATTTATTATTTGAGAGCTAGTAGGTTATTACATGTAAAAGGCCCTGTAAAAAAAATAAAAATAAAAACTTCATCTCTTTTATTCTTGAGCAAAGATTACTGCAGATCAAGTACACACAATCTCAGTGATAAATAATTTAAATATTAAACAGATTAGAATATAAATTAGTTTATTAATTTGTTTGCTTTATGATGAAGTACAGATTAATCCTGTATTCATCAGAGGTGAAACTCATCTACTGAAAAAACAGACTGTACCAGTAGTCTACATTAGGCTTAATTTCAATTTAATGGTCACTTACTACACAGTTATTACTGGTGATATTTTGTGTGAATATCAGTTTAACTCTTGAGAACCAAGATTTACCTTCCTTTTCTTGTGAAAATCTGGGCCTAATTTTCCAGCTACAGTGTAATTTGAATTTTCACTCCATTTTATACTGACTCTAGACCAATAGAAATACCTACAGAAGCATGAGGCAGTGGGGCTTTTTTAGCTCTACATAACTTTGAGGAGCATCTTTATCTGAGGAAAGAGAGACACCAGTTGTAAGATCTCAGAAAAGCAGAAAGGAGATGTCGTAGACAGTAACAGTCTTTCTTTTCATGATATCAAATCAAAACAATCTCTATATGCTATCAAATGACTCTTCCTTTCTTTGACACCATGCTAACTATATTTGCATGCACAAGACTGCTGTGTCATGACATTACATGTGAGCAATGTATCCATCCAGCCTAGAACACAGAAACATGGTTGAATACCCATTAAACACACATTTATTTTTGAAAGACGTATTAGATGGTTCTAATGTATTTGGTCATGTTGAGTAACACATTGACTTCAGCAATACTGTTTGAAGAGAGAAGTACTATTAACCCTAGGCAATTTTATAAAATAATCTCCAATATTAGAGAGCTGGTGCGTAGTTATTGGCAAGCAACAAATTTTAGTGCCATGCTTATAGACTATTGCAAAATACATTTACAGCAGAGGGAACTGACACTGCGAAATTACTGGGCAATCTGCGTTCAGCTATTTCTGAAGAACTCCTCTACTAGTATAAGAAAGATTGACTTCAATTATATGAATATTTTTGTCCCCAAAATTTATTTTTCAAAGGTAGATAACACTTAACTCCTTCTATCCTGAAGCACACTGCAGAGTTACATTTATTTCTTTACAGTAGATATTAATAGGTAGCTCTAGGAAAGCAGTGTACAGTCACTGCCATTTTAAAATATTAGCATTTCCAAAATGAACAGATGTTTCTGTCATTCTTTCTTTTTACTCAAAAGTAAGAATACTTGTGATAATTATGAGGGGACCATATAGCAAGGCTGAAAAATTAATGTGATCTGAGGTCCATTTACCATTTTGTGCTGCTCTGAAAAATGCCGTGTGAGTGCAAGCAAGATATTTGTTATTGTCAGTGTAATGGATATTCAATATAGGAAGAAAGTGCTAAAGAGAATGTCGCCAACAGTCAGTCTTCAAATAATATACTGAGAAGCACTAAATGTCTACCTCAGAGTTAGAAAAGTCAGGAAAGCAAAAGTCAAAGCTAACACAACTTGACCCTTTCATTTCATGTTCGTGGGCTGCAGCAAATGAAGTAAGCCATCACAGTTTAACAGGAATCTGAGTAATTTGACAGGTTAATCTGCTTATGTCCAGAAAACGTCCTATGTAGGTGGAGTGACACACATTTTTTTTTCTGCATAATTCATAAAAACATATATTGGTCCAAAGATAAAAGTACAGAGTTATCACAGGGCCTTGTAACTCTAAGCAATGTTGCAACTAGCTGAGGTCCAAGAGCTGCAATGAATTAAAGTAAAAGAAAGCCAAATAATCGACAGGCCGCACAAAATCGCAGTTTCATGTATATAAGTCTAGACAAAATATGCTACCTGCATTCAAGTCACTCAACATTTATAGCAACATAAACGGCTGCAGAATTTGAAGTGCTGAAAATGCGTATATGCCCCAACACTCTTCCTGTTCTGCCAATACTCTGTTAAAGCACTCGAAGCGGTTAGTTGCTTTTCAGACTCAAGAAGACGAGGCTCAGGGAACTCCAGAGGGAATAGCTACAAATAAAGAAGTGACATTAGGTCCATTTTCTGACTGCTTAAATACAAACAACACATTTCTAGAAACTTTTTGTTCTTTCCTGAAGTAATAAATTCATCAATTCACCTAACTACATGCCGAAACTGTTCCTGTGATGATGGCAGAGTTGCATTGAGTGACTTGAAAAGGGGCACAGTGGAGAAGGTGGTCCTTACCCAAGACAGAACCATCTGGGTTCTTGGCATTATAAATCACGCTAAGAAACTGATCATCAGGCGTGAACGCAAAAGAAGAGGATACAGCTAAACTGGTGACATTCCTTCCAGTCGCCATTTATATGTACAGAATCCAGGAACCTTTTATTACAACCTACTGTAAGCACAAATGTTATGTCCAGTTTGGAATCTTCTGGGCTATAAACCAACTTCTGTGTTGTTTTTTTTTTTTTTTCTTTTATGTTACATCTCCTCTTAAAGTGAAGTGAAGGGATAAGAAATCTGCTCTAACCTCTACCAAGGTGACAGCCAGCATTACTGCTTTCTTCACTAAGAGAAAGACTTTGTCTTTTGAGGCTGCTCTTTTGGAAACTGAGTAGCCGTCAGGCTGGGAGGCACCGACCTTCACTGTGATTGTTGCACAGCAAAATGTCAAGTCTCTGTGTCCTTAGAACTACACTAAAGGACAAGCCAGATGAGAGTTTTGTTCTTGTTCTGAACCTTGATCATCTCTTCTCAGAAATTCTTGCAAAAAGATAGTGCAAGGACTGTCTTATTTTACATCTGTATACACTACAATCCCTGTTTTTACTTGAAAGTCACACTTTGATTCTCTCTTCCTGAAATGAAGTCACTCTAATTTTTTTTCTTCTTTGAAATAATGGAATGAATTCTAACCATGTTAATTGATGTAGCCCTATTAGCCAGTTAGTTGTTGACCTTGAATCTGTAAGCATCTTCTGAGAAGATCTAATCTGCTCCAGATAACTTCATTGACAAGGCAAGGTCTTAATGGCAGCTAAACCCTTTTTTTTTAGGCCAGGATTTCAAATGCAGGATGAACTCCCGACTGCCTTATGTTTCCTTCAAAAAACTCACATCTTAATTTCTCAGGTGTGCATACTTACCAACAAGACCAAATCCAACATCACTATGCCTACTAAACCATGTCCTGAAGTGCCACATCTACATGTTTCTTGAACACCTCCACGGATAGTGACTCCACCATTTCCCTGGGCAGCCTGTTCCAGTGCCTGACCACTCTTTCAGTAAAGAAATTTTTTCTAATATGTAATCTAAATCTCCCCTGACACAACTCGAGGCCATTTCCTCTCTTCCTATTGCTAATTACCTGGGAGACGAGACCAACACTCACCTCACTACTAACTGCCTTTCAGGTAGTTTGCAGAGAGTGATAAGGTCTCCTCTCAGCCTCCTCTTCTCTAGACTAAACAATCCCAGTTCCCTCAGCCACTCCTCATAAGACTTGTTCTGTAGGCCCTTCACCAGCCTCATTGCTCTTCTTTGGACATGGTCCAGCACCTCAGTGTCCTTCTTGTACTATACCTTATTATTCAAACATAGCCTGGACTAGTCTTTAGCAGTTGTTTTTTTAGATATCTTACAGGTTATATGCAGGAAAACATGGAAAAGTATCTTTGGATGATGCACTACATATTTGCTTCCTAAGAAGCCAATCCAGAAAGCGTGAGGACAGACACAGGAGGAACTAAATGCACAGAGTATAAGAAACTCATTTTGCCCTTTCTTCGTCTACATTGTTGTTTATCTACACACATGTATACTGAGACCTTCCCTATTCTTTTGGTAGACTTAACAGTATATTTTGCTGTCCATCTGCTATTGCTATGCGTATGCACTTAATCAAGTCTCTTCCATTCTTTAGCTATTTAAAACTGAACCTTTCAGACTCACCTTGCCTTTAGTACAAAACTGATACATAAAGATCTGGTAGGTGACCCCTCAGGACTTCCCTGAGTAGCAGAATCACAGTCATTCTGTTCTACATGCTTGATATAGCCTTCTTTGGTAATTAACCACTGGAAAGATTGCAGATGGGCTACACAGTTAGTAAAAAAAGAGAAGAAAAGAAAGGAAGAAAAGAAAAATGGGGAGGGGGGGCAGGGAGGGGGAAGCTGTTTATGTGTTGTTTGTCAGCTCACTCAAATTGCTTTTCATTGCTACACAATCAGGCAGCTTGCACTGGATCATCAGAGATTGCAGCATATGTGACAGGGCCTGCTCTTGAAATAACTAATGGGATTTCCTTGCTTCAGAACACAACCCATTTGTTACTTGACACACATATAGAAAAGCAGAGGACAGTTTTCCTTGTTTCAGATGAGAACCTGGAAATTTCCAGTCTGTGGTGCACTACTTAATTATGAAAATCCTTTGCATAACTTAAAATTAAAAAGAAGGTGTAGAAATATCTGCTGGTTGGAAGGAAGCAACTCTGCTGAAACCAAAAGAATGTAATTCATTTACAATAGCAAAAAATTTGGCTCAAGCATGAGGATGCAGATGAATTTTCTTCTACTCATAAGATGAACAGGAATTATAAGAAGAATCTAAGCTTTACCTAGCCTGTACCACCTAAAGAAGTTTAGGACAGTGAAACTCTTTGGGAGTAGAACGAAGGGAAGGAAAAAACCTGAATACTGCCGTTATCACCTCATTCAGATTCAGCGGAAGGGGGCATTCTTAGTGGTGGGTTTTGTTGCTTCAGGTTTTCTGTGTATTTTTTCTTCAACTTTGACAGAATTTTTTCTACTGTTTATCTTTGAAACCTTAGGCCTGACTAGCTAGAAAACTCATGACTCCTTGTGTTTTCTTGTTCTCTGTACAGGGGTTTTCCGTTTGATTAAACAATTCATGAGCTTCAAAGCTATTCCAGACACAAAACCTTCTTTACAGTTGCAGTAATGCTCAGTTAATCCTGCTTTGTTGATGATAAAACCAGATGTCATTTGAAGAGCAGCTAAGGATTTTTCCACCGGTCTTGCGAAGAGGAGGCTCTGCCTCAAACCCTTCATTTTACCTTATTGTTAGGAAGTTTTCATCATACTTTTTGGCAGTGCAACTTACTATCACGTCTGTATGTGGGTGTTCCAGTCCACCTCACTGAAGTTTGTTTCCCCACCTACTGACAAATGCTACTGTCTTGGAACAAAACTGCCTAGTGTTCTGAGAAGAATAAAAATGTGAAAGTTAACAGCCATAGCCAGCATTCCCAGTGCTTCATAGATATGATCTGTGTGTTCAGCAGCAGCAACAAAAATACAGATAGCAAATCTGGATGCTACTTCTACTGTCTGTCCTATTTCTATTGCTGCTATTCCCTCAGCTACTGCTGTTGCCTGGGTCACTGAGTGAAGCTTTTGACCACCAAATCATAGACACAGAGCTATAATGACCAGAAAAGTGACTTCTGCATTACTACAGAAGACGGTGTATCTGTCTCCAGTCCATTCTTTGCAACTGAAAAAAGAGTTACAAGGGCAAGATATTTTGCCAAGGAACAATAATAAATCAATTATGAAGCCAGCTAGCCATGGGTCTCAGAGAGAGTTAGACATTCAGATGTGCAAAGCCCTTTAGTAGAGTAATATTGTTTGAGAATATGGCTACATAGCATTGTGCTTGTCTGAAACTCTGCCAAAATAACAGGTCAATTGCCTATTTTCTACTTTGTTGAATAATGCACATGCATACAATATGTACTGATCAGTGACCATTTTATACCTGAAGAGTCTTTGAATAATGATGAATGACATTTCATGATTATGATTGATCCCCCACCTCAGAACTGTAATGAGAAAGGTATAAAAATCTGAAATAGGAGTAGAAAAATCCAACAATGTTGAATTTGATAGAGATACAATTAATACAGGTTTTGGCACAAATACTTGAAGCTTCATTCTGAAAATCCACCCTTTTCAAACTAGTGCACTGTGGCTGTGGGGGTGATAAAAGTTGCGGGTTTTTATTTGTGTCATAATAATAGAAAGGGTGAAGGCTTTGACTTGTGAATTCTGATTTAGCTCTCACAGTTTAAAATGTTGCCACCTGAAGTCTCTGTCTTGCCCCAGTGAGAAGTTATTGCCCCAAACCTGCATGACAGAAGGAACTCCTCAGCTCTCCCAGTTCACAGTGTTAAGCATTAAATCAAGCCTTTATGACAGCTGATAAACTCAAACATTGATTGAGACAAATGAAGAGATGGCATGTGGTTTGCTATCACTCCTGCTAGTGAGGGTTTAATTTCCATAAGAGGGGGATGTAGACAGATGAAGGTACTATCATATTAAACTGCTCCAGCTATAACCATTAAAAGCTCGTGACTCATAGAGCTTAGACATGTTCTGTTAGTCAGAGGTATTGTTCTAATCTCTATAACAGCTGCATTATCTACCAGGCAAACAAAGGATCAGAAGAGTGGTCCCTGCCTGAAAACACTTACTATCTAGGCATCAGACAGAAGAAAACAGACTCATCGAGTTGGATGGGTACAGATAAATGGGAGCTTAGCTGAGTTCCATGAAAATAGCTCTTACATAAATGATATAAATAGAAGGAGATCAGGTTGACTGTATGTCAAACATAAGCCTAAGCAGTGTCAGGTGTGAAAAGTGAGAAAAGGGATTGAATATCTCATGCTGAAATATTTACAAAGAATGATAATTTTCTTTCTGTCTGTGTTACAATAACCCTCTTTATATATGTTTTTCTTGGTATGACATTGCTGTTCAAGATGATAGAGTAGTATGAAGTATCATTCCACTTAAGATTTTTTTCTGATAGATGAAAAGATGAACAGGACGCAAAAAGCACAGGAGGAAAAAGATGAGTTCAATGCTATTTTTCTTCAAATAAAACTGTTATTGCAACTTACTGATATGTCTCAGAAATGGCTCTATTAACAGTTTAATTACAACGTGTCATATATCAAATATACACGCATTTATATGTATTATAAAAATACTAAGCAATTTATGCTGGACCAATGTTTAGTAACAACAGCAGAAGCCAGTTACTAACAAGGGTCAATTCAAGAACAATTATTGTTAACAGTGCAAGTTCCCACCTTCATTCAGGATGGGGTGTAATTAAATGCAAGTAAATGGATGAGGATGTTTTACCACAAGACAGCCACAAAATAATGCATTTTACTTTGGAATCAGCCATTTTATACAGATACATAGAAATGCACAGGTTTATATATTTCTCTGTCACACATTAAAAAAAGTCTAAGACATTTTATATGCATGGTTTTCAGGGACAGGATGAGAGAGAAAGATGCCCAGTGCTGATAAGAGCAGTCACAAAGAATGCTGCCAGCAATTCTCAAACAATACCAGTTCACTAATTTAGGGCCTGCATTTGCATGAGCTTGCCCTCCCTTCCCCTCAGCTTTTAACTGTTGCAATGGGCACTGGATAGTGGACTGCTTCTCACACTAGTTTTATTTAAATAGCTAACACTGGTGTTTCACAGACTTTGCAAACACCTCTCTTAGCAACACTTTTCCCCAAAAGTACTCTGTCACTGAAGTAGAAACAGCTGAAATCAATGCATTACTTACACATGTGAAAAGATATTCAATGTAAAGAAAAAAAAGACCAAACCCACAAACAAATAACTTTAAAACTTTGCAGGCTCAAACACGAACTAAATGGAGGAAGAGAATTAGAATATCTGCTACAAATGGCTAATGCCTGACCATTTGTGACTGAGAGCTCCAGGTACGCAGAATGTCATTCTCCTAAGAAAAGAAAGTCAGTCAGGGAAGTTTGAGTATCAAGACAAAAAAGCTTCCATAATGTAACATAAATATGGTGATGGAAGTAGTCATAGTTGTACAGTGACTAAACAACACAGAGACATCAAGAACTCACTGTAGCCTTAAGTGAACACATGAAATTTGGGGTAGATGAGGACAAAAAAAAAAAAATTTAAGCTGCTAGAAGCAGGAATGTTCTTCTGGGTATAGCTAATGCTGAAAGCTGTGTGCCTTAGGTTCGAAAACCGTTTTCACTCTGGCATGCTGTACCCCACAGACCACCTGAAGAGACAATTCATCTATACTTCACATCACCAAAAGGGTACCCAATTTACTGCTACTTTACTGCTCTGGACGTGGTTATAAAAGTATCACACGAAAATGCTAGGAAAAAGAAAATTTCAGAATCTGAATTTTTTATGGGATAGTCTGTCCACATAGCTAGACTCACTTTCAGAACAAAACAGCCTAAATAATTTTCCAAGAAGCATAAGCATTTGAACAAAACTTAGGATCACTGCTGCAGAAATGAAACCTGCTCATGAAGCGAATGCAAAACTGTATCAGGATTTCCGAATCATGCTAGTATGTAAAATATTATTTAGTCCTGAACTACTTATTAATGCAATTTAAACAAAGCTACATATGAAAACAGAAGGAAATGCAGTGACGAGAACTGAAGTTGTGAATTACAGGATAAAGGACATAGGAGGGAGCAAAAATTACACTAGAGATGCACTAAGCCAACTAGACTAGCTCATCTTCCTGAAAAATTGTGTTCATACTCAACAGTGATTTTTTGTCTGTTTTCATCAGAACAGTATGAAAATCTATAAACGTTGACGCACTTTCCATTTCAGTTATGTGTATAGGGATCTCACCTCTCCCTCCTGCCTGTTCAAGTTAAAAGGATGACAGGGTCAGATCATTTTGACCATCTCATTTTCATCTGTGAGAAAGACATTAGAGATCATTTTAGCTTCTTCATGATGCATGATGGCCCAATTAGGAAGCCTGGTTCTGGTCAAGGGGTTAAAGAATGAAAGATGAATAGGAGTATTGTTTGAAGAATTAAAAAAAACCCCATGATTCTCAGAGAAGTTGCAGAGGAAGAACAAGAATTAGATCTTTCTCTAGATATAGGTTGATGTAAGGGATGATTTAGAAAGCAATATGAATGTAAAATCCCAGGTTTGCTCACACCAGTGTACCTGTAATTCTATTTCTATCCATCTTGACACTGTGAAGATGCCATTCAAAGTCCCGCTCTTCTTTGTTTCTCTCTTCATACTGCTATCTGTTGTCCTGTCATAGATCTACTGTGGCTTGTTCTGGACCACTGCCTGAAGCCAAGTATCATTTTACTACAGGATACCTATGTTTGAACTCTCCTCAGGTTTTTCCTCTCCCGTGTATTTCTATCTCAAGTTTGTGTTAGAACATGTCTTTAAGTGTAGCTGGCAGCAAGTTAAAGGCTGTGACTTGCCTTAGCCCAGAAAGAGCTCCAGGAGTTATTGTGGCTCAAACCTCTGACAGACCTCTTCTCAGGGTTTGAAAGCTGTCAATTTCTTTTGCCCTGTGACAGGACTGAAGACCTCTGTTCACCTGGGTGCCTTACCTGGCAAAAGCTAGGGAATAACCACCCATCTAGGATCCCATCTCTCTTCCTTACCTGCTCTGCTGGGCATCACTGTCAGAAAAGGAACATACAGAAGATGAACAGAGCTACATGCTGTATGTAATGTCTAAGCAGACTTCAGGGAAATTCAATACATAGCCTATTCTAAATTTCCATCAATTTGGAAGCAGCAGTTTTCTTCCAAAATGCAAACAATATCAGAAATTCAGAACTTTTCTTCTGATGTGTAAGATAATTTCATTTGCCCTGTGTGACATGTCTGCCCAAGACAGTGATGAGCAATTCACACTATTTTAGGCTGACTACTGTACAGCCAATGGATAGAGATGGACTGGAAGCCTAAGCAAAAGTATCTACGTTGGGAGGTTTTAATGTGATACTTACTGCTTGTCTTTTGCCATTCAGTTCCCAAAATACAGCACAGGTGATTGAAGCAATTTTCCTGAGGAGGGAAAGGGGCACCATGTGTTTGTGGAAGGGAAATTTTCTTCCTGAGTGCGGATATATATTCCAGCAGTATAGCAGAACTATAGGTAACTGGATTTCTGTAATTTGGAGGAATAAAAATAATCACAATTGGTAGGCCAGAGAGGAAGGATCTGTTTATTTAAAACCTGTTTGAGACATACTCAAATAAAACTTCAAATAAAATCAACCATACTTGGTTTATGGATGTAAAACTGCAAATATCTTCCAACAAATCTTATGGTTCATTAATATCCACAGTAAAATTAAGGCAGGTATTTCATGAACTTTTACTTACTCACATGGAATTTAAATGGATCCCAGTGGCTGACAGGTTAAAAGTGAGAATACCTGACACACATATCCAGCAGAGTTTAACTAATAATGTAGAAATAATATATGTGTACATACTACTATTCTTGTTCCAGGTTACTGTCTTCGAGGGTAGCATAATTGTAGTCTAGCTTTGCACAGTGTTCTTGACCTGCAATCAAATTTCTTTCATCTCTCATTATGCTAATTAGAAAATAATGTTAGAAAAGGTGAGGAAATGAATAATCAACTTGGCAAATCCACAGCCAGATTGACAGGTTTTTACTTATATTACCATGCTCACAGTTCCAGTGACACTATTTAAATCCTGGTCAGAACTGTACACCAAAAAGACATCTGCACGAAAACTCTGATTTTGGATACTCTGTATTTTTGAGACATTTGGATTTGGATTCTCATCTGTACTTTGCCTCTAACTTAAGTGTAAAACCAGCGAAACTAAATCTCTGATTTAAACAGACTATGGCTTTTAAATTTGCAGTCAAAATGGAAATATCTGATTATTTCCAGTCACTTAACCTTTTATAAAGAAGGAAACCAAAATAATAGAATATGAGCAAATATGACAGAAAAGAAAAAGAAAAATATCTAAGAAAAGCTTATTCTGGTTTTGTTATGTAATTATTCCACATTTGCAGCTTTCACCTTTCCAAAATCTGAAGAAACACTTGGGTTCATGAGAAAACAAATACAGTTCTTAAACACATCTCCAGAAAACAAACAAACAAACAAACAAACAACAAACCCTGGCTATATTTAAACTCCAACTGTATTTCATAAGAATCATGGAAAATATGAGAGTGCACCTAATAATCGTATATATATTGCAAGTCAATTTTATTTGGGGTTATCTATTACTGCAAATGTATCAGTTTGGGTTAGAAAGAATTTTGGAAGCTATTAAGACAGAAATAAAGATCTGATAAAATCTTAGGATGCACTAATCAGTTCCCGAAATCAAGCAGAGGATATAGTTTATGACAGTGATTTCCAACAATCCTAACAGCCTCTTTCTTTACCTAGAAGCAGAAATTATTTCAGTTACATTTTCACTAGAGTTTTCTCATATGAACAGTATTTTTTTAGCTTATACTTACTGCATGTACTCTAACTTAAATCCCTTGCAAGAAAAAGAAAAACATTCTTGATATTTACAGAAGAACATGCATTTAGAACGTGTGATATGAATTGGAGGGAGGTCGTGATTTATACAGATGTTGTCTCACAAATGGAGTTCGTTACCCGTTCTCCATTATCCACAAAGCTGCTGCCATCAGTGAATAACTCCGAGACTGAACACTACAAATAAACAGATTATCATGTGTATGCAATATATGACCCCTAATTTGAGGATCTACAGAATGACAGATTGAAAAAAAAAGAAAAAAAAAATCAAAGAATGCATTGCCTGCAAATATTACGGTGCTGTTTCCTACTGTGAAATGTTTCAAGTCAAACCTATCTTGTGTCATACTCTTTCTCTTCTACACATTACAGCTTTCAAATTCTCAAATTATAATGCCATTTATTTCTAAAAAAGCTCTTTTTAAAAATATCCATGAGACTCCTCTGAGTATCTATGCTTATTTGCATTGTACATATTTTGTGCAGAGGAAATGTATCTCCAAAGATCTATTTAGAATTGTCTTGAGCAGTGTATTCTCTAGTTCAATCAAAAAAAGTATCTACATGGAATAAAATGTGTGAATAGAATTCAATACATCATGAACGCTCATGGCAGAGGGGTTGGAACCAGATGATCTTTAAGGTCCCTGCTAACCCTTCCCATTCTATGATTCTATGATTCTAAATAATCTAACACTAAAAAAAGTTCTAATTAAGTTCTGCTAACTTACTTAGAGAAAGAAAAGCCTTTATAAAAATCTGTGAAATGACAAATTTTACACCTTCTATAAAAGAATGAACAAAGTCATGCTGCAATAAAATGAAAATCAGAAATTTAACTCGACCCTTGAGTGCAAGCTTGTACATACTATCTGTATGAGAACAACCCACAGGAAGAAGTTACAGCAAATGTGCTTGTGTGTTTTCTTGTTCCTAACAACACAGAACAAGTGCATTGAGAAGCCAAACAAAGTACTGCAGTGTAGTACAGGTAGGCTAGCATTATCAGATGGGCAAGAGAAAAGTTGGCTTCTCACTCCTGTCTATGTTCAGTAGGAACTAACGTCAGAGTTGCCTTGGACTTCTTTGAAAATCTTAGTAATGTCTTTGAGATATGTTTCCATTTAAAAGATAATGTTCATTTAGAAATTCAGTTCACACATGGGTAATTCAAATATCACTGTTATTTAGAAGTTCTTGTGTATGTGACAGAGGACTAAGAGTCTTTCACGGCAACTACTATGTATGCAATATCTCACACTATATATTTACAAAAGGAAGCAGCGTTCAGAGATCTCTGATTTAGTTTAACCTCAGTTTTTGAACGGAAAAATTTACTGAAGACAGGAACAGAAATACTTCTTGCTACACTTATAAACATAGCAGATACAGAGAAATATTTTACTGATAAACATCTGAAAACTTTTAGAAGTGAGCATTTGCCTTGAGAACTTTTTGCTTTCATTGTACATATTCTTGATGAGAAGAAATATGTGCTTTTTGGGACTGCAGAAGAATCTAGCATTCAGTTTAATATTGAATTATTTATGAAAATAGGTTATACATGATTAATAGATTTTTATAAAATAACCAGTTATTAAAAGTCCAGCATTCTTATGGACTGCTTACAACATCATTATTACTTTGTTATAGAATTGATGCCTGTAGCCATCAATAATATTCATCATTTTCAAGTATAGGACACAAGTATAAAATCTATTAACCATGCATTAACCTGTTTTAATTGGAACTTTTATTTATAGTGCAACCAAATTAAATTTATGATTTTCAACTCAAGTAATATGTTTCAAATTCTGAATGTAATTCTTTATGATATAGGGAGTTATCAAGCACTGAGACTTGGTTTGTAAGACATCTAAATACTCATATCCTAGATGTGTGAACACTTCAGTTTAATTAGTCTAGTTCTGAATGTTTTTATACTGATAACGTACTTCAAATATAAAGTCTTGTTTTCAGAAAAAAATGATATGTACCACTGTTTTTATAGCTTTTTAAAAAGAAAACAAAATCTGGGAAAATATACAATTTCTCAAAAAAAATACTCCCAACCTCTTAGCATTCTGTTTCCCACTTGTAAATAGTATAGCCTTTTACCACTATCTCCTCTGTTTTACAAGAAAATATGCTTCAGCCACTAGATGAATTCTTTTCATTGGCAGTCAATGATGTGATACTGGAAATGATTTTGTAAAGAACACTCTGAGGTGGAAAGTGTTTGGGTTTGTTCCTCTTGGTATATGGTTTCACTGGATAACATTTTTTAGAAAAACAAGAAACAAAAGTAAAGCAAAACAAAAATCCTCCCTGGGACTGAAATACTTTGTATGTGTTGTTATTTGCAGTGCATGCCAAGACATTCATGGGCACCAGAGCCAACCTGGCGAGATAATTAAATATATAAATGTATGTGTTTAAAACAGCCTTATAAGGAGCATTGGAAATCTGCAAGATGAGCGAATATCTTATAACTTCTTCCGCAGGTGCGAGGATAGCTACAAGCCATGGACTTTCTGTCCTGCTTCTTGTTTGTGGCTTTGTGAAGGGTGCTTTGCTTTAATCTAAAAGTGCTGACTTTTTCCAATATCACTTTCTCTTCTTAAAGCAAAGAGCAAATCGCCTGTAAAATCCACGGAGCGGACAGCAAAGCTGACCCTAACCTCCAACCACCACTCTGCACCCAATGTACTCTAAATCTCTACACAAGGAGCACCTTCTTCAGGAAGTACAAATAAAAATACTAAATAAATAAAACAAATTAATAAATATTATAAAAAGAAGAGGATACCACATGTTTTCTTGATATATCTTATTTTCTTTGGCATATCACTAATCATTTATTTGAAGAGAACTTTTGTGATGTAATCAAATGTTTTGTAACAGAAAGATCTAGTTTCCTTTTCTTTCGGCAAGTAGAAGCCTCGTCCTTGACTTCTCAGGGGTTGGCCTGCGAGTCATCAGTATTACAGAATTATCCATGGATGACATTTGGTTTCCTATGCTGAAAGAACCGTCCCAACCTGGAAGAAAACAGAGGCCAAGTAATGAAAAAACATAGTGATTTAACATTGATCCCAGTAAAACACCCCACAAACTTTATCAAAAGCTTTTTTTTTTTTTTTTTGCATGAGGAATAAGCAGGAGAAAAGAAATTCTACAAAGCAGCTAAACAGACTAGAGGACTTTGTTTCTGGAAAACAAATGAGGGTATTTTTCTTTTGAGTTCTTTGGGTTTTTTTTTATTATTTCTTTTCCCCAGTGGGGTTTTTTCCTGTACTTTTTTGTTTGTTTCTTGTTTAATGTTGGCAATTACTGACTTAGGCCAACCCCTGATGATTGTGTGGAGGTTTATATATATACATCTCTTTTCTTTTGTGTGCGTTCTATATTTCAGTGTGTTTTCTCTAATTTTGCAACTCCTGTATATGCAAAACTAACTTAAATTCTGTAAATTGCTTACAGTCTGTGTGAAATAACTTCAGAGTAGACATACTTTGGTCCTCATGCAAGACGGTTTTTAATATTATATATATGTCGTGCCACCAATAGACATCTTTATTTCCTTTTTTTGACCAAGTGTCACTTTTTAGTTTGTATTTCAGTACTGTGTGGATTTTGTACTACGTACCTTCACTTCCACTGGTATGACCCTTTTCAGCCCTCTGTTTACTCTGTAAATGGACATTAAAATTTGTTATGGTCTCTAGACAATGAATTATTTCAGTTTTGTGTATGTTGTGTTGGAGTTCAGATGCTGAATGCTGTATTAATTTGTGATGTTTATAGAGGATGAAGTGATTTGATTGCTAGAGACTGTAAAATGCAGGTTTGCAGTCAAATACTGCATGTAAAGGAAGATTAGAGGGGGAAAACTGTCAAATAAAACAGAACAAGGCTTAAAGGTTGCTCTTTTGCTAAAGAGTTTTAAGAGAGTGGATTTATTACACAGATAAACTATATTTGCATCACAGCTCCTTCTACATGGCCAAAGAAATGTCTTTGCTTTTTCTGGAAGTGGATTGTCATTACTCATTGATATTCTCAATTAAAATACTTTGTCTGTGAACTGAATGTGAGAATTTTGCTGTTGAATGAAGTAATATGCATTACATGAATAACATTCATTAACGCAGGAAGGAAAAATTGCTACCATTTGCAGCTGCAATCAGGAAGGTTTTTTTCTTGTTCCCGTCCTTCCACTGATGCTGAAAAATTCACACCCTTTCATTTATCAGCACAGACAATCACGTATACATACTTATTATGATCTATTTACAGCAGCATTAAGTAGCTGCAGTGTGGTCAGCTGTGTGATTTCTCCTCATTTTGTAAGTAAAGTAGAGGAAGTAAAAAGGTTCGTTTAGTATCTCACCAGTCCATGGTCTACAGGCCTAACATTTTATGTCAAAATGCCCGTAAGTCTGAGGTCTTCCTCCATTCATTTGGAAGAGGAAAGAACAAACAGTAGCATAGAATCCAAGAGTAATACACTAATGCTTTGGAAGAGGATAACGTATTTGTGCAAGTCTTATTTCCCCCAAACCATACATTCTGTAAGATAAGTTTGGCTGGGAATAGTCAGTCTGTCTTTGGCTTTAGAAAAGTCTTAGCAGTAATGAAAAGAGGAGATGTTTGATCTAATACAGATAAATCAGGAATAATTTTCAGGAGAAAAAGGGAAAAGTTATTTTATTCCAACATAAAATTAATGAGCCACTAGGAATATTGTGTGTGGAAAAGGTTTTGCTCCATAGTAATAACAGTTTATCAGCCTACTGACAAAGAAAATAGAAACAGTCTCCATTAAAGTGTTCTGAATCAAAATCAATATTATGGATCAAAGAGGAAGTAGATGGAAAAACATCCAGAGCTTTTTGAAGTCTCATTTTCCAAACACACCTTTGAAACCAAATTTTCAGAGCTCTGGAGGAAAGGCTACATTTTAACTGTGAAATAGTTGCCAGTGACTGGACGCTGTGAGAATCTCCCATGTGGAGTTCAGAAACCTCAGTTTCCATTGGTCTTAACCAGAACCAAATGCTTCACATCACGTTTCATACGTTTACTGTATACATATACCTTGTATGAATATTTCGTGTATGCACACAGCCATATGGACAACCTGCAGTGACATGCAGCATTTTTCAGTAACAGTTTAGCCTCTACGTTGTTAAAATTAACTCCTGATTATTATGTTAAACTGATACTGTGTTTTGCTTTATCCTGTTAGCTGCTTAGATATCAATCACCAGTAAGATTAAAGAACCAGCTGAAATTAAAAGCAGAATTCTAGACCACTTGGACTAGTGTGATACAACTCAGAAGATATTACCAAGGAAAGTGCCCTATTGTGACCTGCTACCGTTCTTCAACATTGTCAGCAAAAAATGGACAAAAGAAATCTGTCAGACTTTTGAAAACCTTATAAATCTTGCATAAGATCCTAAGAGGATACAGTAGTTGTCTTCCTTGAGATAATAAACTCAAATTCTTCAGATGAGCCTGTTGCTGTCATTCTGGTTGCAGATCTAGAGCCTAGCTTTTCAGTTTCTGCCAAGCTGTGTGGATGTAGCAGCAACTTCTCCTACCAGGAACAAGTATTGCATTTCTGAACGCGATGCTGTGTCTTAAAAGCTGTTCAGGAATCTGCCTGAAGCTCTGACAAATTCTCAAAGTGGAAGTTAAGCTGCAATAGCCCCCCTTTTTCCTAAGCATTTAGATATGAATTATATTTGGTATAGGAATGGAGCTACTGCCATTTTCTTCTCTATCCCAGTTCTAGTTTGGATTTAACAATAATAGAGAAAAATACTGGCTTAATTACATCCCTAAAAGCTCTGTTGAGTTAGGTATCTAAAACGGCAACTTGCATCTAGCAGTGGAAAAATGTCTCAAAAACAATGTTCTTAACACTTCTACAAAAATAATCTAGATTTGAGGTGGTCATTTACATGACATGTGCTTCTCTTTTGGTGTCCCCAAAGCCTCATTGCGTATGTGACTTTCTTCAGATTGTTCCAACAGTTTTTGGTTTTGATAGAAGAGTAAACATGGATGAGTATGAAACACGTTTGTATTTCAAGGTATATGCCATCTAAATACAGCTCATACACTTTGAGATGTTTTGTCTTGTGAAGCTAAAAGAAACATATTCCAAGTCCATTAAATGTCTATGACAGCTTTTGTACTACATCATAAAAAAGAGATCTATAGCACTTTTGTACTACTATCAAAGTTTACCACTGCTATGGAGCCTGTCCCATAAATTCTCCTCCCTTTCAGTGGTTACCAATGTTCTTTTCTCTGGAACTTCATACATGGAAGTTGCTGCATAACATGTTTGAACTTTCCTTTCTTAATTACCTTTTGTAGATGCTTCAGAGAAATTTATGGAGCAGAAGGGGTGCTCAGACCGTAGATTTAAAAAAGCTTGGCAGACTAATTGAAAATTGACTGTATGTTCGTCAGAACTGCCGTTACGAAAAGTACTATATAATTTGAATAGTAAACACTGAATCTACCATGAATTATTATTATTTCTTTTTCATTCTCAATAATGAATATTTATATTACAGAACTACCCAAAGGCAAAGATCAGAAGTAGGTACAAACATAGGAGGCATCACAGTAAAAGCAGCAGTACTGCTTGGAGGTTCATACCTATGCATGTAATTTAGCGCTGATGAAATTTTCTCACATTTCTTTAAAGTATTTTTGCTTCATTCAAATAAAATGAGGAACCAGTGGACACTGCAAAAGTCTGTATGCTTGCCAAATATTTTTTGTTGTTAATCATTTAACTTCTAATGATCACTACACTGATGTCATCATTTAATTAACCATTAAAAAAAAAAGACCGCACTGCTGCCAATCTTCAACTCCTTCCTCAAAAAATGGAAGAGAAAACAATTCAAACCTTTGTTATTTGCAGGATGGGGGAACATTTGTCCATGACTTTACTATTGGTAAAATGTCAAATGATGTTTACAGAGCTGAAAGCATTATTAATCAAGAATGGGATCAAAATACTTTGCAATATAAATTTTTAAAGGTTAATCTTCTATGATTAGCTTAGTTGAACAATGCTAAGCACAAAGTAAATTGTTGAATGTAAGTCACCATAAATGGTTTCAGTCTTTTGTTCTGAGCTTTGTAAATATTAATTTATTTGATTTCATAATCATAAAATTTGCGTATACATTCACATAGTTGAAATATTACACATAGTTTTCTTAGTGATCTTCATCTAAACATTACGGGAAGATAACAGTAAAGAAGAAAGTTAAATTTGTCTGTAATAATGACTTACGATCAATCAGTAGAATTACTTGTACAGAAAGAGAAATATGCTTTCTTAAGAGTCACGTGTAATTTCTCTCTTATTTTATTTTCTCCTTTTTGTGCAGTTCTATTTTTGCCAATGCTTCAATCTAAGACAGAAAATGATACTGTATTTTTTATTGCTCACTTCTTACATGGTAACAGATGACAAAATAATGTAATCTTTGTTATGAAAGAAGCTGGGGGGAAAACAAATTTTTTTCATTTGACAACAGTCTAAATGTTTACAGTGTCCTATCACCTCAAAATATCTCTGCTTGTAGGTTTACAGGGAAGGAGCGACAGAGAGAGTGTTTTGTGTTTCAGCTTGACTTCCCAACTTTATGTGTTTTCTCACTTAATTGTCATCCTGCAGCTAAGGACAGGACTCTTCTGTAAGTTTCACAAGTACAGTAGTTTTCCCTGTAACTACCAGTGGCAGATTGGTTTGAGTTTTGAAATCATAAATACTTGCAACTCAGAATATGTTTCACACAGTTATAAATATTACTAGGAATGGTCTTTATTAAAGTTATAAACCAGTCTGGAAGAATATCACAAACTAGCAATCTCTCAAAAGTTTTGAAATATGACAAAAACTTTAATAAAAAAAAAAAGCATTTGGTGGGATTTTCTTTTAAAGTTTTATTGTAATTCACTCTTATCCATGTGGCTATAAAAACTCTAGATTTGAATTCCAACTATATTGTGCTGACAATACAGAGGGTCTTCAGATGGAAGCAAATTAAATTTTCAATTACTGAAATAATCCTTTACATTGACATTACAACACAGAAGGAGGTCTTATGTGTATAGGAGACTATTCACAGTCACAGCTCATAAGGAAACCAAAATGTACATAATAGACTACTAATTCCTTTCCTCTTTTTATATACCATGAACTTGAAAAACAAGAGAGAATATTGAGTTTGACAACTAGCTGCTTAAAATAAACTATTTCATTTAGATCTTTGAAGAAGCAGTCTCAAACATTTCTTACTAGAAAGACTTGTGTAGCTATGACATTCTAAATTATATGAGGTTTAGATTTTTAAGCGAAGTTACACATATGGTATACGAAATCCTTGTATAAAAAATTTAGAAGGAAAGAGATGATGACTTCTTTTGTTACTTCTGACAGAAGATTATGTTGATTGCTACTGATTATGTTCAATATCAAATGATTGAACAGACCCTTCAAATCATCGGCAACTGTACTTTTTAAAAAAATAGGTGCCAGATTTTCTTACCACCTGCCCTACACTTCAGGGTTTGGATGTTAACCAGGACTTGTTCAGGTTTCAAAAATATTGCTTATTCTCTGTAACAGAAAAGGAGGCATTCACACTTTATTAAAAATGAATGTCAACAACAATAAAATGTCAGCTAAACCACCTCAATTTCTTTTTCTTTGGTGAAACAGGCACAAGATATAATACTCCATTGTGGCATCCATATGTGGCATCACCTCAATGGGGCTAAGCACTAGCAAAAAAGGCATGGAAATGTGGATCCTAGTTGTGTCACCTGCTAATTGAATTCCTGTGTAAGAGACAGAAAACAGAAGGCATGGTTCTTTCTGTTTCCCTACAACACCCAACAATGAAGGATCTTTACAGGGACTACTAAATTGAATCATTGCTGTAAAAAATGACGTCGATAGTTCAACTGCAATAAGGTGAAACATTCACTGAAACAAAATGCAACTTGTCTAGCAAAATGTATTTTTTCCAAAATACAACTCTTTCAACTGATCTAAAAGAAGATCTTGTAATTAGGGCTTTGAACAGTGAAAGGTTTTGTCTGCCTTTCGCAACTGCGCAATGGCAACCCGGAAGACTGTCAGCTGCTTCCCCTCCATGATCACTGCCTTACACTTGATATCAGTGATGAGGGCACTCAGCAGATGAATATATATTATGTAACAACAATTTTCTATACTTAAAAAAAGATTTTATTTTTACTATTTTTAGTTTTATAGCAGAAAAATCTTATTACATATCTCGGCTAATTTTCTTTTAAAAAGTAAGGCAATGTTTAGATAATTTTATAAGTATTGTAGATTGTTGGGGTTTTTTTAGCAAAAAAGTACTTCTTAGCACTGAACAGAACAGAAAAGGTTTAAAAAGTGACCAATAGCATTCTAAAGCTGCGTATGTGTCAAGAGCTACTTGTATTAATGGAAAAAATCAAAAACCTCCTGGCCTGGAATTCATTCTAATCAGCTATGCAAAATGCTGCAGAAAGGAGCAGCCAGGAGAAGCCGTTGGAGTGATTCTGGTGATGGTGGTTAAAGATCTTTGTCTTTAACCTTTCCAGTGTACTTCCTGGACCCAGCAAGGGAAGAAATTCTGTCAGGACTTTTGATACATATTCAGTAGCAGAAATTATGTATGCAATACTGCTGACAGCTGTGCAAGGCACAGGACCTACTGAATTTACACAAAGGCACTGCGCACATGGCAGGATATCTAGCACTGTCTGAATTCTAGAAATGCTGAATGCCTGGTATGTACTGGAGATCTCATCACAGACCACAGAAGGAGCTGCTAGATATAGGATGCTCACTCCTGGATGGGATTTTTCTAACTAGAAAAGTTGTCCCCTTTAGAAGGCTCCTATTCCATAGAACAAATTAAATGTAGAATACTGAAAAATAAAGAACATTGAACAAAATACCTAAGAAGTCTCCCTCCCTTCCTGTGTCTATGATTGATTGACCTTTCTAGTATGGAATTTCAAGAAAATTGCTCTCTTCAGCAATAACCTCCATAAATGGACTGGGAGAATACTGTTTCACCTGAAGTTTACAGACCAATTTTATTGTTTTCTCTTTTGAAAGGTATGTCAACATTTAAGTAGAATATAAGCAGATAAACAGAACAAGAGTGGCTCATTGTGCCAAAATTTTCACTCAAAACAATATGAAAAATAAATTATCACATATGTCTAATACTAAAACAAACTCTTTTAATGGACACATTAAAGAGCTGCTGATTTATCATCATCAAAATTAAGGAGACATCTGGGAATTTATGCTCTATTGTTCATTTGTTTCTAAAAATAACAACCTCAGAGCTGCTTGTAATTTTGTAAATAAAATGATATTTGGTATAGATAATGATCAAGTTAAACAATATATATATCTAAGACATTTGTCCTGAAGTTGTACACAGAACACGCACAATTATAGAGGCAGACCTGTCAATGATAACAGCTCTTTTTCTCAGCAGAAGGACGAAGCAGATGGATGACTAGTGTTTTCTTCACACTTTTCCTGCTAATCAGTAGTTGCCAGCAGTAATATCAATGTCTGCCTTGGAAATACATACATAGCAGTAATTTTTTTATTAGCTACTTTTCCTTCTTCATCAGACTAGGCTTTTGGTAGTCCTCAGAAATACGTAGCACATATAAAAACCACAAGCAGCTGTACAGAAATATGTAAACCTTCAAGTATTTTCACTGGAAAAATAAAATTAGGCTAAACATTTCCTTAGGAAAAGAAAAATATCATGTTTTTCTGTAAGAGGAGTGTGTTATATAAAAGTCATATTTGAGACAATGTTCAGAAAGATTTGCCATCACATATACCACAGTGGATGCTCTGCTTGAAACATTGCCATTGCAAAATTCTAAAACATCCTATTTGTCCACATGTTACCGTGGATTTCTGTATTGCATTCTGTATTCAGTTTCAGTAATTTAAGCTACTAAGCCATACAACATTGCTGAAGTGGTTGAGAAGCACTTGCACAGTCTGGTTCAGCAGGTCACATTTGAGGTTAGGGTGGTAACAAACAGGTGGAGTGACAGAAATATTTTAAAACAGTCACAGCTATCTTTGATCTTCAAAAAAAATCCCTCAAACGTCTGGGGGGATTTCAAGGGAATGTCATTCAGAAAGCTGGCACAAGATCTGCTGATGAATCAGCATACAAAGCACCTAGCGTAGGTGATGCTGTGCTGATGGAAGAGCACAACACCAGGGAGGCAGGATGAACGTGCCAGCAACTCCTTTGTTCTGTCCAAGATCCATCTACTGTAGAGGGCTCATACAGTGACACTTGTATTAACCTGGGTACAGGTTTCAAAGATTCATTACACAGGGAAGGTCTTAACAAATCTGCACCTAACACTGGAACTGTTTCTGTACTAACTGTAGTCATTCCAGAGAATGACTGGTGCGCAGTGTGACAGGATCAATGGAAAAATCATTGTAGTGGTTAATGGGTAAACAAGTAGAAAATATATTACGACATATATGAAGCAAAATACATAATAGACTCTGAAAATGATAAAATGACGTGACACATGTTTCAGCTGTATGCTGTGGAGGAATACTACATGCAGATTTGGACTCATTGTCACTGACAGCACTGATACCAGAATGTGGCAGTGAGACAGAGCCCTAGCTCAGAATGGAGCTGTGATGGCTGAAGTCACCGAGTCCTAAGAAGTAGCTATGTGAGTACTTCAGATAGACAGAAAAATTCCAAGTAAAACTGGACAATTGTAAAGATAGTAACAAGATCTAGCTGAAGAGCTTTTTGAAAAGACTTCAGTGAGTGTGTGGCCGACAGGACTAGGGAAGTGATCATCCCCCTGTACTCAGCACTGGTGAAGCCGCACCTCGAATACTGTGCTCAGTTTTGGGCCCCGCACAACAAGAAAGCACTGAGGTGCTAGAGCATGTCTAAAGAAGAACAAAGAAGCTGAAGAAAGATCTAGAGAACAAGACTTATGGGCAGCAGCTGAGGGAACTGGGGTTGTTTAGCCTGGAGAAAAGGAGGCTGAGGGGAGACCTTGTTGCTCTTTATGGCTACCTGAAAGGAGGTTGTAGCGAGGTTACTGTTGGTTCCTTTTCCCGTATAACAAGTGATAGGACAAAAGGAAATGGACTCAAGTTGTGCCAGGGGAGATTTAGGTTGGCTAGGAAAAAAAAATTGTTCACTGAAAGGTTTATCAAGCATTGGAACAGGCTGCCCCGGGAAGTGGTTGAGTCACCATCCTGGGAGGTATGTGTAGATGTGGCACTTCGGGACATGGCTTAGTGGTGGACTTGGCAGTGTTAGGTTTATGGTTGGACTCAATGATCTCAAAAGTCTTTTCCAGACTAAATTATTCTATGATTCTATGAATATAAATCTTCATGTTTCAGGACTGAAGGTTACTAACATCTACTGGTGGTGAGGAATAAAATAACCTTTAGGCATATTATTCCATGAACACATTATTCTATGAGATTTATTTTGCCTATCTCTGAGAATCAGATAGATATGGATACTACTGAATGCTAAATACTGAACTAGGTGGACCCCATTATGTGCTTCAGAAATGAACACTGCAGAGATTTCAGAGATTTTTCTGGTTGAGAACATGTATAGGACCATCACCACAGCTAAAACTGTAAAGCTGTAGTATGCCCTTTTAAACTTCCTCAACAATAAAGGCTTGTTTCAAGATTTTCAAGTTTTTTACACTAGAACTCCTACACCCCAAGAGGTATCTTTTGAAGAAAGCTGTGAAAACCAAGAATTTTTTTCATAGCACTCTCTGCAGTTCTTTTCCAGCTCCAAAAGGAAGACTTAGGTGATTTATGAACTTAAAATAATTAAAACCAATTTACTGCCAGCAGTTCTAGTGGGAAGAAAGGTAGATGTGGTAGTTATTTCAATATATCAAAAGTAGAACATTAGCACTAGCACTTCTAGGCAGTGTAATAGAGACTTTTGATTTTTAAATTCATAAGATGCTGTAATGAGTTGATTGATAGTATTATTTAGCTCTAATTGGAAGTATAAGCAAATAAATGTCACATCCCAAGCAGACATAGAAGTGTCTACTCAGCCAAAGACTCTGGGCCATACTGCTAACTACACTGTACCCTATCTAGGAGGAACATGCCTTTATTGACTTTCAAACTGATTTCTGTCCTCACTATGCAGCATATATTTTAGCAGAAATAAGCAGTCTAACCTTAATCCTAACACAGTTACAAAAATCTTTCCACTAATTCACTTGAGCAAGACAGAACAGGCCATGTATGAAAATGGAGGAATGCAGAAATTAATACATGAAGATTAAACAAAGATAGATTGGCAGAAAAGTTATCATCACTACCAGCTCATGTCCTTCTTGCAGGATCTACTACGGAAGCACATTTTTGCCTTTTAGTATCCCAAGCTGCTAATATTTTTCCTCCCCTGCCCTCTTCATTTTCTGTTTTCTTCTCAAGCCTCTGTTGTAAAAGAATGTATAAACATGGTGTGCTCAATTATTAATCATGTGTCTCTCAAACCTGGCAAGCAGCTTCAGAAATAAAAATGCAGAGAAGACTTAGAATCAAATCCCACTTCAGGAGTTTTACCTAGAAAAAGCTGGTTCCTGTATCAACCACACCCTGTTGACTTTTATCACTGAAGTACCAGGCTGGAATTCTACGTATTCACAAACTGTAAGACATATTCACAATATTTAAAAAAAAAATAATTGAGTAAATGAAGCTAGCCCAACCCAAACTCTGATCCTTTCCTCTGCTGCACCAATACAAACAACATATAGTCTGTTGAAACTGCATGTAAAGTCATGCGGTAATAGGGTTTTTTTGCATAGATTACAGAGGACTGTCACAAAGAAGAAAACAAAGCAAGGCTTTAAATTGTAGTCTAATTTTGGGTGGCTGGCTTGAAGAGGCGTGATTAGAGTTTAATAAAACACCCTTTCTGCATTGTAAAAGATCATGTTATTTGAAAAGTCACGAACATAGCATCCACTAAAACTAAGAACAAACAAGCTCCACTTACTTCTGAAAATGCAGGTCAATTCTGAGAGAGGGAGGAAAGGAGAAGTGGGAGAACTGAATTACTGCTGTTAATAGTAAGGCCAAAGTAGGACAGTACACTAGTAGGGTATACTTTTTTCCTTATCTCTCATCTGTAAAGAGCATCTGGTTGTTACACGCAGAGACATTGCCTCCCTTGCTCTCAGACTGGGTGTAAATGGCAAGGTTTTGGTAGTTTGGGGGCTTCAGCGGTGTCCTCTGTGGAAAGAAGTTGGGAATGGCCCTGTGCTGGACACAGCCAGTTCCAACCTGCTCTGCAACAGATCCACCACTGACCAAAGCTGAACCCATCAGACACATGTATGTTTCCTCTGGGAAAATGTATTTAAGAATGGTCAGACAATGCTGTTGAGGAAAAGTAGGAAGAAATTAAAAAGAAACAACAAAGGGAACACCAAGGTCAGAGGAGGAGGAGGTGCTCCGTGGAAGAATGGGTACATCCTTGAAAGGACTGAGGACCGTGGAGAACCCACACCAGAGCAGAGGAAAAATGTGAGAAGGAAGCAATGGCAGAGGGAAACCACTATGTATTGACCACAACTTCCCCCCAGAGCAAGAGCCCTTTATGGTGCATTGTCTCCCTGAAGGAGCTCAGTGTAACCTATGGCAATACCAAGAAGGAAGGAGAGGAATTTGGGGTGAAGCTGAGCATAGAAAAAGGGGAGGGAAAGGTGTTTTCTCTGAGTGTGTAAATGTTTGTTTTATTGTTCTTTGTTTTCCAATACCCAGAACAGTAATTACATATTTATTTTGATTGTCAATAAATTATTTTACCTCAAATCAAGTCTGTTTTACCCACAACAGTAGTTGGTAAGTGATCTTCCTGTCTCCATCTCGATTCAGAATTTTTCTCATTCCTTTTCTTCCTCATTTTCCTCTGTCCCACTGAGGAGGAGGAGTCAGAGAGTGACTGACTGGGAATTTGGCTGCAAGCTGGGATGAACCCATTACAGCTCTCCTTGTTGTTCTGGAAAAGAGGAGTGAAAAAATAAAAAAAAAAAAAAAAAAAAAATTGGCAG
>Ga0065711_1003365_pt1 | contig 31815 bp, 13 predicted proteins | sample Hoacrofraction12_FD_59098 | JGI IMG/M metagenome (GOLD analysis project Ga0065711, IMG submission 59098) | Hoatzin crop microbial communities from Cojedes, Venezuela - Epithelial fraction 12 v2 (version 2) | ecosystem: Host-associated > Birds > Digestive system > Esophagus > Crop | place... | reverse complement strand
GAGGGAAGAAGTTCTTCCTCATGTTCAGACTAAACTTCCTGTGCTTCAGTTTGTGCCCATTGCCCCTTGTCCTGTCGCTGGGCACCACTGAAAAGAGTTTGGCCCCATCCTCCTGATACCTGCCCTTGAGATATTTGTAAAAATTTATTAGGTCCCCTCTCAGCCTTCTCTTCTTCAGGCTGAACAAGCCCAGTTCCCTCAGCCTTTCCTAGTAGGAGAGATGTTCCAGTCCCCTCATCATCCTCGTAGCCCTCCGCTGGACTCTCTCCAGTAGCTCTTCATCTTTCTTGAAGTGGGGAGCCCAGAACTGGACAGAGTACTCCAGATGAGACCTCACTAGGGCAGTGTAGAGGGGAAGGAGAACCTCCCTCGACCTGCTGGCCACACTCCTCCTAATGCACCCGAAGATCCCATTGGCCTCCTTGGCAGCCAGGGCACACTGCTGGCTTATGGTTAACCTGTCGTCCACCAGGACACCCAGGTCCCTCTCCGCAGAGCTGCTCTCCAGCAGGCCCACCCCAAGCCTGTACTGATACATGGGGTTGTTCCTCCCCAGGTGCAGGACCCTGCATTTGCCTTTGTTGAACCTCATCAGGTTTCTCTCTGCCCAACTTTCAGCCTGTCCAGGTCACGCTGAATGGCAGCACAGCCTTCTGGTGTATCCACCACTCCTCCCAGTTTGGTGTCGTCAGCAAATTTGCTGATGGTACTTTCTAACTTTTCATCCAGGTCGTTGACATATAACATGTTGTATGTGAGTGAAGGTCTTTTACTGCGCAGTAGATGAATTCTATGTTGAATGGAGTTTTGTTTCATTTCCCTTCTGATGGTACACATACAAATGCTCACCTTGTCACAGTTCTACTCCCTTTCTATTTCTTGTACATATAGTACATGAATCTGAGCAAAACTGGTCAAACTTATTTTCAGTTTCTTTGCAACAAGCAAGGTTTATAATCGACTGTCTTTTAGGCATAAAGTATGCAATACATGTATTTGAAATGTGCATTTGCAAACTTTGCAACTGAACATGCAGAACAGAACGCTGCTGAGGGCAGTATGGGAGCAACCAGTGGCCTCAGGTGTTGGAATTAATTAGCTATTTTTTATTCTATTTTAACATAGGAGGCCAAAATATTTTTGTGTTCTTATCTTTTAATTAAAAGTAATCTGTATTTATTATGTATTTTTGCCGTGTGGTGGTCTGTTTTAGTTATTTAAATAAAAGATGAGGCAATTAGATGGTATCCTAATGACTGCCATGTAATTCAGAGCCAGTCTGTCGTGTAAACAAGGGGCTGTAACCCTCGCAGGTTAAGTCATATGTCCAAACCTCTGTCACGCATCTAGCTTATTATTCAGTGTTTGTCTGTTTTCATTCATTCCTACAACTAATTTATTTAAGCTTTTAGATTTTTGGTTTTCCAGGTCTCATTTCAGCACTGCTTTTACTCTCCAAGTTACAAAGTAGAAATTCATTAGGCATTTTTATCTCTTAAAATATTTCTTAATTATTTTTTAACTTCATCTATACTATTCTATGATTAATGGGCTCTAACTAGTTTTCTTTTCATAAGATGAAACTTGCCTCTGCCATGGCTGTCTCGTAAAATGAAGCGCACTGAGTTTGACTTTTTTCTCTTGCTAATAATTCATATTCAACTATTGAATTTAAAGTCCAGATGGTTGACTTCCTGACTATCCTAATTCTATCTTTTGAATAGCAACAATTTGCCTATTTGTCATATATTTTCTCCATTTGTAAAGGCTTTCATTAGTTATTTGCATTTACTGAATAAACTTAGATATCTGATAAGATATCTAAGATATCTTAGATATCTGATTAGAAATCTGATAAGATCTGTGACTTTTAAAAAAATTTCTTCATATACAGTGGCACAGTACCTGTGTAGGTACCCCATAGATTATTCCAGGACATCTCAGGAAAATCTGACTGAATGGTATCCTATTTCCCTCATTTATTTACTTTAATGGAGCCATTTCAAATATAGAGTCTGATCAAAATCTGATGAAAAAACTATTTCTATTAGTGTACTCGAATTTTATATGGAGTTTATATGCCAAAGGAGATTAAAGGAAGACTATAATCATAGTATTTATATGCAGTGAAACAATAATTGCATATTCATTTTTACTATTAACTTTAGAGTGGTACTACCATAAGCTTATTGTTGTCTCATTTTTTGTTTAGTTTTGCGTATTTTGCTGTTTACATGATTTTGTACCTTTTATTGCACTGCCTTCGTAAAGTACTCGAAGTAGACCTTTAGTATTAAATGTGCCATATCACTAAAGCCATTACTAGATGTCATGATTTTACAGAGTATTTCTCTCTCCTTAGAGAAAAAACACCAAGAAGAGTGACAGTAGAAAATTATATCTTATGATAGTAACTTTCTAATACCATCAATCACGGTAGTTTCCTTTTATTTAATTGGTGCAAACCTTGATATTGTCTTTAAGGTAATTTACTTAAGTGCTAAATCACAGTGTAGACATTCACGTAAGATACTTCAATAAAAAATACAGAATTTATTCCATATTCTCTAATACGCTTCAGACTTTCTCACAATAGCTATGCAGATGAGTGGGATTGCATTTTGGGAGTCCTACATCTGGGAACACTGTGTGAAAAGATAATTATGGGTAAATGGAGCATTTTTGAACTACCAAAGATATTCTTAGAATGAGGAAGAATAAAGAGATATCCTATATTTAGTTTCTTCACATGAATATTCCATTCTATAAACTAAAATGATGCCTTGAGATTATAGTTTTAAAGTGACTTTGAAAATATCCACGATTATGAATTCTGATTTTATTTAATATTTCAGTGTCAAACAAGGCTCTTGATATCCTTAAATTGTCATATATAAAAATCTAATTCTCTTTTATATTTGTCAACTTTAGATTACAGGAAATATTCATAGTAAACTTCAACAATCGTAAAGTATCAACGCTTTCATCACAGAGCCCAAACTTTGTGAAAAGATATTTTAAAGATAACTTATATTGCGTTTTGGTCTTCAGGTTTTTTTGCATGAGATTTCTAAAATGTTTTTTGTTGCTGCCACAAAGCTAGGTGTATTAAGTTTAATTCCTAAATGTAGAATGGTGTTTTCCTTATGACATTGAAGCCTCCAGATAGGCTGTCCATCTTGAATGGACCTTTATAGCTGTCAAAACACAACTGGAAAAATTAATTTATTCTCATGTTCAATTTTTGTGAAACTATTGGTTTTCAATAATTTACAAAATTAATAATACATTTATGGCATGTTAGTAGTGGTCTAGAATAATGTATAAATACATACTAAATGTTTTTGTGATACATATTATAGATGCTATTATATTATGTACTAATTTTTGATGTTATGCTAGATAGTGGCAAGAATCAACAATTACACAGCGTTATTGCGGTTTCCTGCACTTTGGGGAAAAAATTCTCATCAGAGCTAAAAAGTTGTAGAGCTATAGGGAATAGGGGAATTATCATCAGGGCTAAAGTTTGTTGACATATTTTACAAGCTATTTAGAACAAAGCAGATAACCCTTTAGAACAAATGTTATTATTAATGACTGTACCAACTGTTTTACGTGAATATATTGAAGTTTTTTAAACACAGCAAAAGTGTAACTTTCACGCGGTAGGTCTTTTAAAAAAATAATACCTTAGTATTTGAGTCAAATATGCATAAACCACTATAAAATAACACATCTCGGGGGGACAAATGTCCTAAACTGCTGGCCATCTGAGGTTCTTCACTAGGTACGAGTGCTGTCAGTGCTGATGCAGGCACAGATGCATTTGCAGAAACATAAAGCCTGATCACTGACGACAGTGAAACTGGCGGCTGTGAATCTTCAGTTACACTTCCCTTTTGCTAAGGTGCTCTGAATGAGGCTTGTCAGTAGTTCTCTCCTTCAGATAAAGCCTTGCTGTGGTTTTAGGATGGCAGTATCCTTTGGCAAGTGTTCAGACCCCAGAGATGCCAAATATTTTCCAAGCCTACAGCTAATGTGAAACTCTCTTTTCCCATTTGTTTTTCAATCACTCAAGCTGGCCATCAAACAACTGAAATGTTTTCAAATGTTTACTGACCAGGAATCTATAGTTCAAGGAATATCTAAAGAGAGGATAACCAGCTGTCTTGTTTAAGTTAATTTGACTATGATTTATTAACAATTTAGATAGTACATGAGTGGAAAGCACCTTTTTTGTAACTGATATAAAACCTTAGGAAATAAATATTCTTGTGAATTGATGTCGGTGGAAATTTTTGTGTAAGCTATTTTGTCTTCCTTTCTCTTTACCAGTTGCAGTCTAACTGTGTTAGCACAAAAAGTAACATTTATTCCACTGACCTTTTTAATTCATTGCATTCAGGTTTGTACTTTTTTTTTGCTACAGTAAGTGTAGCATTGCAGTTACTAAAGTCAGCAGTTTCGGTGGAAACACTGGTGAACTCATTAAGAGCTCTGCCAGGTGGTGCCAACCCCAGGTGCCAGCCTACTGGATAGTGAGCTGTAAATAGCTCTTTATGGACAAATTGCAGTCTAACAGATTACTCATCTTAGGCAAAGCTAAACTAGTATCCTGTGATTTGGTTTGTTACTTACTAGCTGCTAACGTGTAGGCCAAATGAGAGGAGCATATGTCCCTTCCTAGAAGATATAAATTGTAATAATGACTGCCTCATTACCAAATGACTGTTCCACAGGTATCCATGCAAAATAGAATTTAAGTGCCAAAATGCACTCCAATACTGTCTTCCTATTTATTTTCTTTTTTTTTCATATATTATTTCTCTCTATAACCAAGCTGTTTACAAGAAGTAGGATTCCTTGACTGCTGAATTTTTACACCCTTTGAACCTTCTGTATTATTTCCTGGGGATTTTAAGGGGCATCTAGGTGAGAAACAATTCAGAACACCAACAGCAAAAAGTTCACATACAGCAACAGCAACAAAGTAGGGGAGGAGAGGGGGAGAGAAGAGAGAAAGAGTTTTAATCATCTCCCCTTTTTCTCCGGAGTTGGTATTCTGGAACTAAAAAGTGTAGGAAATATTGCTGTCAGCTAAGGGACTACAATTTTAATAAAATAAATGACGTTTTATAAGCTTTGCAAAACATTTGGAAAACTACAACCTTTATGAATTTTAATATTCTTTTATGTAGTACAGACTTTTTATTTACCACAAGTCCTGTATTTTTGCTTGAAGGTTGGAATTTATTTCCTCTATTTGTATTTACATTTTTTTTACAACTAAAGTCTGAATCTTTCCTTGACTGGCATAGCCATGCCTTAGATCTGATGCAAGAGCCGTGAGTTTCAGGAAAAGAATGTGTTTTAAATGTACTGTGTGATAGATAAATGTGAATATTCTCAGAAATCATGATCTTCTAGCAGAAAGAAGCACAAATAGCAGTCAGTAGACTTTTGAACTTTATAGGAAGGTGAAAGAGGCTGTATTTCAAATAGTCAGATGATTCAGTTCAGTTATGAAACATCTGACTACATGTTCTACAATTAAATATTCATATATATTGGAGAGCTATCTTATCTCTATCCTGCCTTGAGACGTATGCCTGCTTTAACATAAAACATTCGCATGCACTCAGAGGACTGTGGTCACACAGAGTTACAGGTCATGAGCAGTTATTTTTCCCCAATTTGTTTCTGAAGTCCCATGGTATTATCATCCTTTCCAAAGAGAATAAAAGAGTTACAGATTTTCTTTAAAGACTGCAAATGACTTAGGCGTGCAACGTGCTTGAGAGAAGAAATTCTTCAATGGGTAAGTCTGAAATGATGCTAGGCTGGGCTTTGGCTCAGCGTAACCTCAGTAGTGTTGGCAGAACCTGTACTGGAATGGTTGCAACCAGCAGCTCGGGAGCTATCAACTAACAGAGGTGAACCTCAAAAGCAAAAAGGGGCGAAGAAAAGCCAGTGAAAGCAGTTTTGATATAATAAGAAATCAAAACTAAATTGACACACTATAAAAGGAGTAGACGTAAAAAATTGTATCAGCAGAAATGGTGAAATAGCTATTTAGAATATTACGCTCTCTTTGCATAGATTGCAATTAATGTGATACAACTGCCCTTCCTTGCACTCTTCTGTTGGCATCCTTCATATAGATATTATCTACTAGTTTTAACGTTTGACTGAATTGTCATTCCAAGTGTTTGTTTAAAAGTTTTTGCCTTGGAAGATGCTTAACCGTGTATTCTGCTAGTTTTCACTGATTCTTCTTTGAGCTCTAAATCCTGATGTGTAACTCTTACTGCATCATCTGTTCTAAGAGTGATGTTCTGATCACAAGTGTTTGCTTCTTTCTTCCAAATTAGTTTCTGCCTGTTTCATTATGTTTCAGTCAACCATCCATCATTATCTTTATGAATGACCCGAACAGTCCTTATATGCTGAAGAAATAACAAGCTTTGAAACAAGTGAATCCAAAATAAATGCTCTCTGTGCGGTGTTAAAGTGGCAAAAATGTTTTGCTCTTGGAATTTCAGTTACAGTAATTTCTGGGAAGTGCTTTTTTTGGCTTTCCATACCTAATGTTTTCAAAGTAATTGCACAGCTTTGGTGAATGTTTTTTCAGTCAGTCTCATTCCAGATGTTAGCGGGGCAAAATTTTATGTCTTAGATTTGAACCAGGTTTTTAACAGATGTGTTATCTTTAAGGATTAAACTGGGTAGTGAGTGATTAATTGAATATATAGTTTCAGGTTGAATACGTTGTTTCAGCATCATCATAACCTTTGAAACTTTACTAAAAATATGTGGGTTTTGATTATTCCTGTTAGCACCGTTATGTGAACTGTTTACGCATTATCCAGTAAAATACAGTTTCAATTAACAGGCCAGCACAGAAAAGGTTAATAACAGAGTGGATGGGTGAAATAAACTTCCATATTTTCATATCTGTAGAAAACTGTGCACTGTCTAGCTTGCAGACAGTGTGTCACCTAAAACAAGTCACAGAGACTAGAATAAGTCATTATGGATGCCTGGCTACTTTCTGCAGCCAGCCTCAAAGGCACCGGAATACCTCTACACTGTGCATGGAGACATATGAGTGCTAGAAATGTTCAGCACGGGGAGGTGTTTGTATGCTTAAACCTGAGAGGCATGGAGTGACTTCCCTCATGCAGAATCTGGAACCAGTAGCATCTTACTGGGGACATGCAGCTGTACGTGTTCCTTGAAAGAACAAAGTAAGTCTAAGTGTTTAATTTTAAGAAAAGGCCACTAAGAGAGAGGCGATACTGGTTTACATTTTTGTTCTTTTTCAATGATTCCAGCATTTATCTAGAATGTGGGCAACCCAGATTCAGCATCTTCTTAATGTTTACATTTGTATCTTTCAGCTCTGTAGACATAGATAGTATCTCTGTACTGAATGTTGGCAGTTAACAGGTACTTAAATTAAGGTTTAAAATAACCAAATAACCAAAACATGGAAAATTTATTTCGTCTCTCTGTAAGAAAGTTACATTATAAAATAGTCTCCAGAGGAGTTGGTTAATTATTTAAAAGCTTATGTGATGAACTTCATGATGTACAAAGAGAAGTTTTACTTATCAGTCAGATCAGCAGTACTGGCAGTGATGATACAGCAATTAGCAATATAAATTGACTTACAATGTGTGATGGACTTCACCTGGAGAAATTTAATTTTCATGAACCAGCAAGCTATTGTATTTTTCTGGTGCAGGAAGTAAGACTTCTGTTACAGCAGAAGTAGGCAGTGACTGTAGAAGACCTACAATATCTATAATACCTACAGCTGTAGCTTTGACTATTGCAGAAATAGTTTAAAAATTATTTTGGCCAAAGCTAGATTGATTTGCAAGGAGTTCTAATAGTGTAATACCAAGAGATAACTGTTTCGTTCACATGTAACTTTAAAAAAAAATCATAAAATGTATTTAATTAGATTCATTCTTGTGAGCAAAAAGAATGTAAGATTGAAGTTCACAAATTAGCAACTCAGTTTTGCCTGTCATCACTTGGTGTTATTGAAGAGAGTATTGTAAACTAGCCTCAGTAACACCTCCATCTCTGAAAAACATATTTTCACATGTATTTGCAGCTCAAGCCTGTTGCTTTCAAGTAAATAAAAGACACTAAAACTTGAAATATAGTTTGCTTGTATAGCTGTGTAAGATGATATATACTGCAGTGATAAAAGTTTGTGATGTCGATAGTTTGACTTTTCTATTTTTTTAAAATTCAGACTAATTCTTTAATGAAAATTATTTTCTCTGTTGTTGTTTTCATTTCCATCCTTTTCTTTCTACTTTAAGCATTCCTTTCCTTAGAGGATTGATCCTTAGCTTGTTTATCTAGACAGCAAGGAGAGCTAATATTAGGAGTACTGCAGCAAAGTTTTTTCTATCTTGAAAATGTATTTTACCGGATACATTAAGTCTACTGTATCTTAGATCGGTTCACCTTCTGGCCCAAAGAACAGTTACACAGTGTATGATACTTTGTTTGTTGTTACAGGAATAGATGAGTTTAATATCTGTTTTAATACACTACAGTCCTTCCTACCTTTCATTAAATATGCAAGACTTTATAAATGCGAATTTTCAAAATCGGCTTAAAAGATATAGGCCTGGAAAGTTTGCCCATAGTGCACACGTATTAGTGCAGGTGAAGAGCCATGAAGGTTTTCCTCCATCTTTAACTGGCTCCAGCCATCTCAGGGGAGGTACGGCGGGGTTCCCCAAACCGGGAGCGGCACCCCCCGCCCCGCGTTGCCATGCCTTGCGTTGTGCTGTGCGGGGTGCGGAGCGACGGCAGCGCTCCCCCCGCGACGGGACGACGGCCTGGGCCCACGCCTTCCCGCAGCTTGGCCTTCGCCGGTGTGCTCACGTAGAATTCAAAGATGCTTTTATCCAAACTTTGGCCTGAAAAATGTACACTGTTCATCATAATAGGTTATTATAATACAGAAATATAAAATGCCTGAGCATTCTGTACATGAGCTGTATTTAAATCAAAGTAACCTTTCTAATCTTTAGACTGTTATTTCTAGATGCTACACAGTGCAGGCTCAGTACCTCATCGTGGTGTTAAAGTCTGGGAATATCTCAGCTGCCAGAAAAATGTCGATATCCTGATGTGACATTCAGAGTGCAGTGTCCTGTCTGAATTATTAAGCAGCTGTCTTCACTGTCAATGACACTGTTTAATATATTTCATAATTATAAGAACTTCAAGTCCTTAAACAAAGAATTGAATTGTGGACATGTACCTTATTTAGGAAGTTTCTGCTTGCAGTTATGAAATGGTGCATATATATTTTGAAATCACTTCTGAAAATAACGGTATCAGGAATATATTGCATATATATACACATATATACACTTGGAAAAGATATCTGATGTAAAAATTTAATGTCACCCTTTATTGTGTAACTAAACTTATGAAGTAATAAGAAGCGATAAACCTAGAGTCTATGTATTTTTGTGGTGTTTTGACAATTTGTCTTGGCCACTGGTATTTTAGAACACAGCTCTCGAGTTTGTTATTGAGCATACTTTTTGTTTCTTTCTGCAAATGGCAGTATGATTTCACTTGTTTTGAATTAAATCTTTTCCTACGATACAGTAGCAGATGCATTGCCTTCCCTGTGGAGGAAAATCTGTGTATTGGGTTTCCCCTTATCGATTTGTATCTAAGCCTTTTTTAATGCATTTTTCTTTAACTTTTATTATATCAGCTTACAATGCAACCACCAGACATGCTTGTAAGACATTTTTACTTTAATTTCAGACAGTCTAAATAGCACCAGTCAATAAATAACACCAGCTTGGCATGGACCACAGAATATTGTGGGAAAATACATACCATAGTTTTTGCATTTCGTTTACAAAAGAATTCTGTAAATCTAAAAAAGAAAAGAACAAACACTTTTGGACTGCAAAAAGAGAATAACTTTACCGTTCCACACTTCTGAAATCAGCTGAATTTAGTAGAAAGCTTTAACAATCCTCACAAATGTGCAAATCTAAGAACTCTGATCCCTCCACTTTGAAAACTTGGACCTGAGGCACTGGGCACAAAGGAGCAGCCTGCCAGCCGCTGGCGGCAGAAGTCCCTTCCCCGGCGCAGCCCGCCAGCCGAGGACACTTTAGGCTGACAGGCATGAGCCTAACGCCGGCGACAACAACAGCAAGACACCAATGTGACGGTGTGGTGGTCAGCACAGGGCACGACACGATTTGCAGGAGTGGTTGCTGATCCGTTATCTGTTTTTGTGATTTTTTCTGGTTTGTAAAATGAGAGCGTTTGAAGAGGGGGCAATATCCTCTGTGTGAACTACAGCTAAACAAAACCATGTTTGACCAAGCTAGAATATCAGGTCATGTTTATGTGAATTTTCTTCATATTTAGATATTGCTGTCAAAGAGCTTTCTTAGGTACCAAGACAAACAAGTCTTTCAGGCTAAACATTAATGTTGCTAATACAGGATTCCTTTATAGATAAGCGCAAATGTTATTGTGGACAAGAATAATCAATTGGACTGTATAATGTTTATTGCTGCAGGTCTTGGCTAAAACAAGACAATAGTAACAATGTTAACATTTGCCCTCCTATCCAAAGACTATGTTTGTAGACAATGTACAACTATTTGTATCATCAGGTTCAAATGCAAAACTTGTATTATCAGAGGTAAAGTAATTAACACTTTTAGTTAAAAGGGGAATATTCATAAATCGTGATTTGTATGTATCTATGTACTGATAAAGCATCCAAACACTATTCTAGATTTCAGACAAAAGCACTCATGACTAAATAACCCCCTCAGTTTCCTGTGAAGAGGTTACTTCTGTCTCTCTGTTTACAAGCCTTAGTTGGGTTAACTCATGTTATGAGAGTATGATTCATAGCCAGATTTACTTGCTTTCTAAAATCAAAGCTTTAATGTATATTCAGCAAAAACAGACAGAATAGCAGGTTGGCATTTTAGATTGTGTTTCTTAGTTTATTATTTTTTCCTTTACGACAAAAAATAATTCATAGCCACCAACTAGTATTTCTAATTTTTACAAAACATGCTTTGAGACCAAATGTCTTGCTCTTCTATGGAGTTTAGATAAAAATGGAAGTAACAAGATATAAAGAGAGAACTTGCTTATTTTATATGTCTCATAGCAGAAATTTATACATGAATTAATTTTTTAATTTCTGAGATTTTAGATGTCTTTTGTATAATTTTGAATTTCCAGTTCAAAATTGTCCTTTAGATGTACTATTAATAAGCTATCCACTGTGTTATCAATGGTGCTTTTTGAATAGTGAAGCTGTTTTTCTTATTATGTTGAGAAGCCAGTGAGAGGTTTGACTGCTGTTTTCACTATTGCTTTTTGAAAATCAATTTAAGAAGTCATTGAAAGATGTCACAAGGGAAATGAAAATCATTTCAGTACCTAAAATGTGAACTTACCTATTTTAATTTGAGTATATATTGAAACATAAAAATCCACAAAATATGTTGGACACAGAATTGCTAATAATGCTTTGTAGGTAAGAAAAAGAAAAGCCAACTCTCCTTGGTTCTGCCTGCTGCGTATATCTGACACAGCCAGGGGTCCATCAATCTGATAGTGTTCAAGGATTTCACAATCTAACAGGTTTAAAGGGTTTGGAGCAGACTGGGACCAGACCACAGATGGATCCAGCTGCCAGGCTTCTGAAGGAGGCAGCAGAGCCCCAGGGACTGGACCTGGGCCAGAGGCTGACGGTGCGAAGGGCTGGGAGCTGCGCTTTTCTGCAGGGAGAAATAGGATGAAACACCTGTGGAGAAAAGGAGGGACCTGAAAGGAGAGCAGCCTAGTCTTACTCACCTTTCTGTTCAGTCAGGGTTGTTAAGTCAGAAAGTTTCTTGTCGCTGTGCCTTTTTTTGTCACAATTTAGAATCTGAGTCTACAAGGCGTGGGGACTGAGTATGCAGAGCAGCCAGAGGACTGAACAGGTGATACCTAAACCAGACAAATCGCTGGAGAAAGGTGCTTTTCATCAATCCTACTTGGACTTGAAACTAGCCTGTAACTTTGTAGTAGGCACATCTGTGAAATCGGTATTCATGGCCTGGAGACCTTCCCAGGGTGTAGACGGAGGTGGTCAGAACATCTTTTTTTTTCTCGAAATCTGATTCCACCTTTACTGCTGCCAAATGTAGAAATGAAGTGTCACAGGTGTCTTAAAATTCGTGAGAGCAAAGAGGGAGCTGGACTCTGTATCTTGTGATCAGGATGAATACAAGAATCCTGGTTTTAATTTTCATTTATGTCTTTTGCATTCAAGAGAAACTGAATAAAACGAGTTAGTAAGTACTGGGAGCAAGGGCCAAAATCTCTGTAGGGATTGGCCTCATTGCTAGGCTACAGTAATACTTCTTTCTCCTCTCCACCCTATTTCTGCAGTTTCAGATCTTTTAAAGCGTACATAATTTTAATGGCAAACACAGGCAAATGCTTTCATGAATTTGCAGAATAATTGAATCTGGAAAGGACCTCCAGCGGTTTAGCCCAAGCACCTGCTCAGAACAGGTCTAATTAAATCAGGTTTCTCAGGGCCAGGTCCACTTGAGTCTTGAACATTTTCAAGGAGATTCCAAAGCTGCTCTGGGCAAGTTGATCTAGTATTTGACCCCTCTTTGTGGTATAACATTTCTTTTCATAGTATCTAAGCCAATTTAGGTCTGTTGCCTCTCATTCTATCTCTTTGTATGGACAAAATAATAAAGATTACGTTCAGAAAAGCTTTGAGAAATCCAGAAAATGTGTAACTTTAACAATAAAGCTATAATAGAGCAAAGAAATGTGATTAGACATGCATGTGCCTGTGCATGCTGTTTTGATGGCTTAATACAGTTGCTATGGGAAAGAGGTAGATTTTAGATATAACCAGCCAGGTACTTCTGTTTGCTGTTCCTGGGAAAAGAAATTATGAGGAAAATCTGACACAAAGTTAAAGGAATACAGCTCTTCAACAACATCGACATGGACCTTGTATAGCTTTGTCCCCACTTTGACCCCAAGCAAGAGCTTGGTTTTATAGGAATTTTCTGCTTCTTGCCAAGATGGTCTTTGGGTGGCTGCTGTGAGGTTCCCCAGGCAGAGAGATGTGGAATGAGCAAAGGGCAGTTAACACCTTGCAAAGCTATCAGGCTTTCTGAGTGCTCGCTAAAACCCAAAACAATAAACTGGTAATTCAAAATTCACTTTCCACTCACTTTACAATATAACACCTGATAACCCAATGATGCCAAACTCGATTTAATTAATGCAGGGGCTTTGTTCAAAGCCCCCAGATTGGTAGGCTAGACGAATAACTTGCGTTAACAGTTAACATAAGAATGTGCATATTTGCAAAAATGTTTTAAAGCAGTAATTATTGTGTATATTTTTTAATTTTAAAATTGCTTATGGAGTAGATTTCCTAATTACTTTTAAGTATTTAAAATTATGCATACAAAGAAATTAGCTTTTCTAGAGGAATAATTCCCAGGCAACCAATTGCTTCCTGCAATTTACTCTACAAAAAATGCTATTGCATTTAATTGACTGGATTTTTTTTTGCAAGTTATGACATGGAAATTTTGTTTATGGATTTGAGTTCTGTAGATGCTGGTCTTATCCTTTTCTGAGGACAAAGAATCTTCATATGATCTATAGAAAGGCAAAATTTTGATGAGGGATTGCTACCACAATTTTTTGCAGGAAAAACTAACCAAAGGGCCATCTAACAACAGGTCCCTAGCCAGAGGATGAGACTTCTCCTTCCTTTGGCTTGCAGATAATCCCCACACCTAGGGCAAAGCAAATGTGGTGTCCAAACACCAACTCTAGAAACCACGGCGCTGGGAACAACGGAGCCACGCAAGTTAAATGCTGAGGAAGATTAATTCTTGCTAATTGTAGTTTTTATACAAATGTACATCATTATTTCTCTCTAGGAAATGTATAAATACATAACTTATTAGGAACTCTTTTTATAACCTCAGTGTGACAAAAAATGGCTTGAGAGAACACTTCAGCAGTGTGCTGTATATACAGACAGAATAAGTATTTGAAGAGTTCATAAACCACCACATCAGACACAGCTGATGCTTTCAAATCTGAGAAATAAAAAGGATATAAATGAATGCAAGCACTAAAAATAACTGTTTGATATATCAACTATATAAGCTTTTTAAATATTTGTAAGTAAAATCTGCTCTGATTTGGGGACAACTTCCCAGTAAGGACTTGTAAGCTAAAGCAGAGAGGATGGGAAGCAGCCAGCTGGAGAGGTCTTTCTGCTGGGAGCCAGGAAAGATAATGAGGGCAATGCATATTTCTTTTAGAAGGCCATCCCTTTGCTGTAATGGGAGACCGAAAAAAAACCCCAAACTTTCAAAGATCAGGGGCTTTTGAAACTACAGAAGATGGACAGTATGACAGATATTTTCAGGAAAAAATTTAAATATTTTGTTCTTTGTGATTCATTTTAGAGTTAGACTTATTACACGTTGTATATTGATTAGCACATCGAAGTTTAAAAGCTCCTGACTTTCTATTGCTTTTTCAGTAATCTGTTTCTCTGGAAAACCCTTTTTTTTTTTTATGTCAACTGGAATTAGGGAGACGGATGTTGTCAGGTTAGGATATTTACTTCTGCAACACCTGAAAAAAATAGAAACTGGCATGGTCTGTCGAAGAGGGAAAACCAGAACAGAAGTGACTGCACCAGACATTTCTCAAGAGAAAGGAAGGCAGGTACTACGCTACCCTGTGTATCTACCGGGACACAGCAACTGTCTGTCTGTACAATCTTAAACAGAAGTAATACAGGGAAGAAAAGGTATTTTGGTGTCCCTTAGTTGCTGTCTAAATTAACTGGTTTTGCTTCTCATCTGCTGTTCACACAGCTCCCACAGCTCAACTGATCTGTCATGTGTTGTTAAACCAGTAAATTATTTATGTACCTAAGCCTGCAAGCTAATGTAGACCAGTGTAAGAAGAGCTGAATTTACCAAAGATAGATTTAATTACAAAACATGCAAAAGTCTTGAATTCTTAATCCAGGTGATTCTGAGGCTGAGTTAGCATTTAGAAGATGTAACAAGAACGTTGGTGCAGATTATTAAAAATTATCCTATAGACCACTTCGTAGTCTTGTAGAAGTGTGACTTGCATTTGATTTTAATTTCATTACATGCCAATAACTCCATTACATGCAAATAAATCCAAAAAGATTTGTAGAGAAGAGGAGAGGGCAGGGTTTGATACTGACATAAAAGTCTTTATAGTCGAAGTACTTGTTCAATATTCCTGCATGTGTTGTGGGAGACATCCCTCCTCATTGTCAAGGAAAAATAATTTAAATTATACTTAAATTAGATATGGTAGTATACTCCAACAACTTTGAGAAAATTCATTACTATAAGAAAAAGTGCAGAATATTCACAAAGAAAAAGACACGATCAATGTCCCTATCTTACCTCTCGGGGTATATCTACCTGACAACTGACTTCCAGACTTCTGTGGCAGCACCACAACTCTTTGTTCTGAATCTTACAGGTCAGTTGAGCATTTGAGAATACATACACAAACTGAAAGAAGAGTCACCCCAATTTATTTTTTTTTTTCCGACTAATATTTGAGCATTGCTAAAGTAAGCTCAAAGTAATATTTCTGTTACTTTCTGCCTTCCTGGATGATATTTGTATCAGTGTATCATACAGCAATGGAACATAGCCTTTTCCCCAGGCTATAAATTCCGTCAGCTTACATAGATAGATAGATATATTCAGATTGTTTTCATCAGGTCCTAGAAATCTCGACTTAGCAAACTTATTACCATTGGGAAAAGGAAAAAAAATGAACTGGAATCAAAAGAAGAAAACTTTCCTGACTTTCAGATATCTCAAAATCAATTATATAGATGAGTGCAAAACAACATCTAGCTTCTAAAAAAAAATGTGGAAAAGCTTTTCTTTGTTGACACAGTGCCTGGGTGATGTTGCATTTTGCATTCTTGTATGAGATCGGTAAGCACAGATATAATCAGGAAATTACCTGACCGGATTGTGCAAATAAAAGTTCTTCCATGGCTGGATGTGTACACATACATTTAATATAAAAATAGTATTGAAATTCTGTCGCATAACACTTTTTAATTATTTTTCCTTCAGTTATTTAAGCATCTATTTTTGTACTGAGAGAGGGAGAACAGGACTTCCTATCTCAGTTCTCCATATTATTATTTTTTATGTTTTCATATTCTTACTTGGAGTCTTTGATCTCTGTTCTTAAGTGAGTTTTCAGTGTAGTTAGCAATTGTCCTCATCATTTTCTGAACTGTACAGTCTGTTTCTCGAAATTTTGAAACTATAATAGCAAACATTTTAAATGAAAGATTAATACGTCTAATGATATTGGAACATCCTCTATACTACTCTTCATATTGTTTTGCACAGGTTTGTACATCTTGTTTGCTTATCCGACTGGATCTACCTACTGAGTTAGCATAATAATTGACCTCTTTGTAGTCTTTCCAGGTAATTTAAAACACTAGGAATTATTTGGATAGTTTATTTTCCTTTCACTTCAACATTGGTCAACTTTAAAGATTATTTATTATAAACCTCGTAACGCACCTTACATTTCTGTGTCTTTGAAGTTCTTTATGGTAAGCTTCTCTTGAGTAATTAAAATTAGAAGTTACAAGAAACAGAGAGGAAGAACAGTTGTTTATAACATTCTAGTTTTGTCTTTTGGTCATTCAGTTTGTGACCACTTGAAATCCGTTTTCCTCAAAGACTGTATATTCAGTACCCATTTTTTTCCAGTGGTAGCATAATTCTAGAAGAGTCTCCTCACAGTTTTGCACATAACTTTTGATTCAATAAACTGCTATTCCCAAATACTGTAGTATGTCTTTAGACTTTATGTATTTTCTGAAATTTGCTGAGTTTCCACATTTAGGCATTATTCCTATTCTTTATTTATTGCCAGCACTCTGTTTCCTTTCTGCTTAAAACTAAAACCATCTCCTCTGCATTAAAAAGAAAAGGAGAGAGAAAAACTGTTACCAACTAGTCTGATGGAACATAGAAAATGGATGATTATCTGCAAACTCATCTTAGTTATGGGATGGCTCTTCTAAAAGAATCTGGGAAACCTCTGCAATAGAGCATTGTTGGTGTACCAAATTCAATCCATACAGTGACTTGGGTAGTGATTGTATTTATACAAATAAGCCCCAACCCGCAGTTAGCCTTATTAAACACAGCTAAATGTTACTCTGACGTACTTCAGGAAAAAATCAATGTATCTGTTCACAGAATGCAGACTCTCGAATACAAACTCAATAATTACCTTTGTATGTCTAGTTCTATTTAAAGCAATAAGAATCATTATATTTTATTTGACAATTTTGCAAAGGAGAAAAGATCTTTAAAAAAACGCCAACTTTGAAAGTGGAAAATCTCACTTTTCTGGATAGAGACTGCTATTTTGTTGGAGGCAACATTGAATTTGACCATAAACTGTTGTTACTAGAACCCTATAAGAAAAAAATAAAATTATTTCACTGAAGTCTAATCGGTGTGTGTAGCAGATGAAAGATACATACAGCATCCTTGATGTATATTTCTTTCTGAATTTCAAGATTTCAGTGGATTTATATGCATTTTCTTTCATATTGTGAGATGCATACAACTCAGGGACAATTAGTAATAAAGAAACATTAACTACCAGAAATTAATCTCCTCAACAATTCCTGAGAATTTTTTTTGCCTCGAGGGTTAATTTTATGGCTTTAGAGCAATCATTATTTATCATCTCTTGGTTTACGGGAAAGAATTAGAGTTATTAGCTATTAAATTATCCATGAAAATTTGACACTATACTAGACCAAACAAACCCCGGGGCTTGCTGATTTTCCCAGTATGAAACATCTGTGACTTCAGCTAGAGAGAACTTAACATTGTCTAATTAGATTTCTAAGATTTATAAGGCTCAAATGCTCTATTATTAGAAATCTGAAAATTGGAGCAAAAGTTGAAACTTGCGTTTACTGAAGATTATTTAAAAACATTTTTAACAGCACTGTGTGTTGCTAAATACTACTGGCTTTAATTGGTGAAGATTACCAGATAATATATTATAATCTGTAACAACAGAGTTCAGGAAATAAATGTGCTCCCTACAATTGTGATAAGTTGCAGGTTTCAACTTCAGTAATTAAAAATACTTTATTGAAAGTAGCTGCACTAACTATATATTTGGTTTTACATGCTAATTTAAATATAGTTTGTATTCTCTCATGTGGTCTACTGAAGCAAAAAATCAGAGTGGCATATTTTTTGTTCTGCAATATTATCACTCATGGACACTGAGTGACAATCATCATTCATCAGCATAGAAGAACTGGGTTCGTATTGGCTCTGATCTCAAGTCTGACAGTGAATTAGCCACTGTTCTGTCTCTTTCTTTGGAGTCAATATGTCTTTTTAACATGGAAATTAGATATTTCATTGCATCTTCCGTTATTGGATCTAAAAGGCTTCAGAAATTTCAATCTGTTAAAATAAAAAAAAATTATAACACAATCATTGTTGCTAAATTAAAAAAAAACAACAAGAGAACATTATTATATTTGCAAAGAACACAGAACTTGGGAAGATGAGGAATCAGAATTATTCCTCCACTCTTAGTTTGTACCTTTTGCATTTGGATTACAGCAATCTTTAGTTACAGATCCCTTTGTTGTTAAGTATACAAAATAAGTACTGCTCAGCTAATAAGCCGCTTTTCAACACTATGTCTTCTCATTGTTCACTGCATTGCCCCATATATTATTTACTGTAGTCTATTCAGTTCATGCTCTAAAGAAATGATTAATTTCCTCAAGAGTTCTTTGGTGGTGCACATGTCTATATAATCTGAGTTTTTAACAAACACTAATTAATCTTCATAACATCCTTGTGGGTGAGGGGTGGAATTAACCCCAATTTGTAGAAAGGAAACTGAATTACTGAGAGCATAAGGTCACAAATCTCCATAACATGGGAAACACTTACTACTTAGTTTCTGAGAGTCTGAAGTATTACATAAGGCTTTATTTGTAGAAAATTCCTGTCCATTTCAGTTTCTTTTATAAGAAAGGAACATTTCTGCTAATGGGATCACATCAATAAATCAGGTAATCAGAAAAAAAAGACTACGCAGAGTTAATGAAGCATGAGAAATCCACTTTCCTCAATTACTGAAATCTCAGGAAGAAAACCTGCTTCCGTAGGATTGAATTCAACAGTGTAAGCCAGGAAGCCATCCTTTTTTCTCTCTGCAAGATTGTATTTTATTTATTCTATAGTTTCCATTTCTATAATAAGCCAGACAGGGGTCCTACGGTGAACAGCCTCCTTCATTACTGTGCTTTGATTCCATGGGAGATCTATTCAGTGTCCTGGAAAAGCTGAAGTGCTTAAGAAATAGTGTATGTGGTCTCTTAGTTAAGGAGTACATTATAATCTGTTTGAGCAAAGTAGCTTAGTTAATTCTGTGCAACCAGAGCCTCAGCTTGAGAGCTTGACTTTATAATTTCAGTGATATTTTTATACTATGGACTTCTTTGTGTACATGCCTTGATTTGGGGGGAGGAAATCAAACTAAAAAAAAGCCCAAGAATTCCAACACGTGAACATTTTCTTCTGAAACAGGGTATTTTATCAACGTGGTGGTAAACCTAAGTCACAAACTGCTAGCATCACAAATTTGCAGTACCTGGCTCCTCCCTCAGTGGGTGTAGCTGGGACAGACTATCATGGGAAGAGTCGTTAGCTTGGCTGGCTCATTCCTCACCACTCGCTGGGATTACTTGTGTTCACTCTTGTTTGTCTGTGGAAAGATTTATGAGAGGTCTGAAAACACAGCAACAATGAACTCTTCTGAGGTGTTAAACTAAATATGAGCATTATTTATGAACATTATTTTTATAAAGGCGTATGACAGAGATAAATTCTGTAAGAATTTTGCATCCCAGACAACCTACATAGGGATTAGTTCACATGGAGAATCTTAGCGCAGACGTTATCTGCCAAGTTTGAAATCCTTGATTCAAAGCTTAGGGGTCCTAATTTAATTAACATTTTTTAGCATAGGCACCATGTCATGTTCATATCTGTTTTTTCTTTGGGAACTTTTTTAAACCTTTATGACTAAATTTTTCCAGAAATTTTAGCTTAAATAAAAGCCTTACTATATAACATTTTCAGCCAGAAAGAATTATGCTAGTAGAGCTTGAAGGGATTGAAGAGGCAGTCTTGTTAAAGGGAATTGTCATGTGAATTTAATAACAGGTGCTAATTCCAGGTTTGTTTACGATTACTTTAATGAATATTGAAAAAAATGATAGAAGATATTCAACTTTGCCAGTACAGTATAGTGAGTCTCTCATGCTGATATTCAACCTAGAGACAGGCTTAATCAGATCTCATTCTAAAATGTAACCCCACGGCTTAAACTACTACACTTTTTTTGCTTACAAAACACTTTTGTCCAAGTACGCTTCCCAAATAGGTAATGTACTAGTCAAACCTTCTGTAGTTACAGTGCTCTTTGTCTGTCTCCATCAGTTGCAAAAAATCCCATTCTTGGAGTTCAGCTGCGTACAGGGTAAATCCCATTTGACAGTGGCCTTTGGCACTTGGGTCACATTTGTGGTGCATGGACATCTCTCCTGAGCATGTTAGAGGCTGCCTGAGAGTGCGTAACACTCAGACCTGTATATTCTATTCAGACTTCAGTTTCCAGCAATGTTTGTAAGCTTGCAGGTAGGAAACGGCAAATATAAATGGTTTCTTTCACCTTAAAAACTCCCAGTTTCCAACAACTTGCAGCTTACAGGATTTCTTGAGATTTATGTAGTTTGACAGCAAGTAAAGAAGATCCTAGTCTGACCATTATGAAACCATCTGGATGTTACCTATGTCAGTCCATGATTACTTTTTTATATGCTAATGTTTTACTATTGCATGCTAGGTTTATATACAAATATCTCTAAAATTACTTTATTGTTCTCCCTTTTTTAAATAAATTAAATGGTACAATTTAACGTAATTTCAAAATGCTGTTGCAAGCCCATAGTCAAGTGTGATCTACTCTATGAAGGGGATTTTGAGTGGAAGCTGTTATTTTCCATATTCATAAGAAATTTACAAGCACAAGTGCTAAAGCTCTTTTCCATTGTCACTTTTCTTCTCATTCTTGATATATCCATTTTAGACCAGAAAATAATCAGGCCAAAGTAACTGTATGTGTGTTTGCTTGCGTCACTCTGTCATTTGCTCTCAGACCTCTGATGTATTATTATACATCTATGCTAAGCCTGCTGTTTGATTTCCCATATTTCATGTCAAATTTCCTTCCATGTGAAATCTGCCAGTTGTGCTGCAGTTGAAGTTCTTGAAGTGATGAAGCAGCATTTACATTACGTATAGATCTTAAAGAGCTCCATTAAAATGCACAGGTGATGCCCTCAGCTTGCTGATGTGCAACAGGATATGAGCAGACATAATAAATACAAGAGAACACTTAAGTTTTAAAATTTTGCATATGAATGTTTAAGAAAGTCTATCATCTAGAATATAATAACTTGCATTTAATATTCAAAAACGATTATTGAACACCTATTGTGCATGATTGCAACAAAATAATTGAGACATTATTTTAAATTAATTAGTATAACCCATTGCCCTTGATCCCTGTATTCTTTGAGGACCTATTAGTTAAACCGTTCATTTTTAAATTGCAAATCATATTTATTCTTAAGAGTAGCTGATGTTCTGTTTGATTAGAACTGCTAAATTATTAGCATCTTGATGCTGCCACCTTCAGGCACAGAGGAGGGCATTAGGAGGCAAAAACAGATCCTTGGTTCTGACTAAAGCTGAGCTTCTGTTATGTGCAGTGGGGAAAAATACCCCACACGCTACTCGTCACTAGACAAGAGCTGCTTCAGCAAGATCTCCGGTTTCCTAGCTGCTATGTTTACAGAGTGTCTTGATGAAACCTGTATTCAGGCATACACTGAACAGAAGAAGTGACTGAGACGCTTTTTTTTTACTTAGGAGAAGGCCGCAGCACCTTTTTATCCATAACGAAATCGTTGCTCGACTCTGCAGGGTGGGCGTGCTTTGTTAGAAACTTCTAGTAGTAAAAAAGCAATGGAAAAGTGTACATAAAAAGGAATTAAGATTTTAAAGGTTCAGATGTTGTCTGTTTTACTATTCAGAAACATGTAAGAACAGATACTCCCTTTAGGTAAGACCAAAAGTCAATACTGTCAACTATCCTGTCTCTGGCAGTAAGTAGTAACAGTTGCCTAATGAAGAGGCCAATCACATAATGAATGATACTGCCCTAGAAAACTATCCCAGTCTGAAGTGCCTGAGATTCAGGAGCCAGAATGAAGACTTTGAATGGATTTTTCTTCCATAGATTTGTCTAGTTGCTTTCAAGATCACATAAACTTTCAGTATATACCTTTCCAGCTGCTCATGTTTTTCAAGCTGGTTCCATACCTTGGCTCGTCCTTCTCGCCCCTCTGTTTCTTTACTGTTGAAGTGTGTCTCCTCAGAAGTGGAAGGAACATAACTTGAATAGCATTGGTGTGAATTTACATGAAGGCATAACAATGTTTTCTGTTTCATTCTATATTTCTTTCCTAATAGTTCCTAATATTTTGCATTATTTCTTTTTACTGTGTTTTGAGAAATGTATGAAAGCAGTCAATAAAATCTCAAGATCTCATTCTGGAGTAGTGATAGTCAATTGATAGCCCACGTTGGGTTTGGTTTTCTTCCTCTCCTTATGTTGCATTGCATTTCTCTGCATTTAATTGGATATGCCATTTTATTGTTTCAGTTACTCAGTGTTGTAAGGCTCTTAACAGATGGTAGCTGTTCTTATGATCCTGCATAATCTAGTGTCATCACAGACTTGTCACCTCACCAGTCACTTGCTGGGTCATTTGTAGTCTAACTCTTTTGAACAGCATAGGTCTTATTCCTGACTCTTGTGCAACTCAATTAGTGATCCACTTCCCTGTGATAAATCACCTTTACTCCATACTCTTTCTTGCCATACTTTCATCGAATTACTGCTCTATGTAAGGGACTTCTTTTGTCTAACAACAGCTGGATGTCTTTAATGGAAATTAAGTTGATGGAACTTATCATATGGCATATGGAAGCCTCAGTAAACCCAGTTGGATGGATCCTATAGCATTTTCATTCCTTAAAAAAATTCTAGTGGATGTGCAAGGCATGTCTTGCCTCTCAAAAGCTGACTCTTGTCCATAACATCTTGGATGCCTGCTAATACTTTTCTTCAGAGTAGTTTGTGCTAGTTTGTTTTGTACAGAGGTCAACTTAATGGTCTGCAGTTTGCTAGATCTTTCTTGGAGCTCTCCTAAAAATTCTCACTGGGTTAATTAATCTCAAAGCCTCTGGTGTGGAGACAACGTTAAGTGAGAGTTTACACACCATCATTAGTAGTTAAGATCTTTCATCCTGAAGTTCCTTTAAAACTCTTGGATAAATACTGTTCAGTGTCAGTGATTTGTTACTACTGGTTTTGTCTGTTTGTTCCATGATCTCTTCCACTGACCCTTAGTTTCGCTTTTTTACCTTCTAAGTCCTCTGTAAAACAAGTGGCAGTGTGGGCAGCTCCCCAGACTGTGGGTCACTGCAGATGCAAAACATTCATTTGGTTGATGGGTTTCTTTTATACCTTGAGCCTTTGTTGACCTTAAAAGAACTTTGATGAGCTTCCTGCTTCTGATGTACTTCAAAAAGGATTTGTTACTATTTTTTGTGCTTTTTGTACTTTTCCCCAAAACTTTTTAATGGCCTGTGTTATTTACATTTCTTCACTTAAAGTGCCAGAGTTTATGGTCATCCCCTCACTATGACTTTCCTCACTCAGTCACAGCTTCACTTTTTCTTCTTATTGCTGATTGCCGTTTTTATCCTCACTCTTTAGCCACGCTGATTTCTTTTTGGACCTTTCTCATTCCTTTGTGACTCGATTGCATTTATTCTGAGTCTCAAGAATTTTAGTGTTATACATTTTCTACATCATCTTTAAAGATTCAACTTTTAACTTGCATTTTTTCCTTCTTCTGTATAAGTTCTCACATTTTATTATGGTACCCCTTTTGGAAATAAAGTATAACCATAATGATTTTTTTGTTATTATTTACTTTTTTTTTGCTCCTGCAAGGATATATTGAATGTGTGTGCACTATGATTACTGATAAAGAGCATCTGTTCAATAGTAACATCCTATTCTGGCTTCCCTGTACAGTGTGCACACTGTTATTAATATCCCATTGATTGTCATCCTTCCCTCCAGCTTCTGATCTGATTATTATGTCAATAGCCTTTCTTAAGAACAGGCATTATCATTTCATCTTTTTATTTCTTAGACTTCACATGTATCATTGCTTCACTGTCCTCTGTTTCACTGCCAGTGTATTCTAACAGTTCTCTGTGACTTCTTGCTTTACTCTTTCCAAATTCTGTCCTATCCTTCTCTTCAGTGTATGAGATATTTTGACTTCATGGCTATCGGGTACATTGTGAACATAGCAAACTACGGAACATCTTGGTTGAAGGCATTTTACAATACCTATTGTTGTTCCTTTTCTTTAGGGTTAAAAATCTTGTGTGACCCACTTGATATGAAAATCCAGCAACTCGGATTTAATAATAGTTTAAGGGAAGTCTGACGTTCCTGCACGAGCTCCCTCTATTCTAGAAATGTGTCCTGTTTCCGATAATCTTTACACCTTTTTTATTTTCACTGTGTGAATCAAATGTATAGTTTTAACTTTGCCTCCTCAATAACTTCTCTGTGTTGTTTTCTGCATCCTGGGAGCGCTTTCAAGAATATTAGCAGGGAGAGCCTGTTTTCAGGTTCCTGTGCAGCCCAATCCAATTTTGTTTCTGTAGCTTCTGGTTTACTTTTTCCTGTTCTACCGGACCATGGACCATGACCCCGGGATTTTCTACAAACCTGTTCAGACACTGTGTGTAGTCCTTTTGTTTTGCACTCACAGCCATGTCACTATATGTTTCTCTGTGAGATTACAAACTAAACTATATGTCTAAGAGCAGAATTATTCACCCATGCAGCCAGCCTCCTCCATCCACATGGGTTCCCTAGCTCATCGGGGCTATGCTTTGTACAAGACGACACATGGTCATCTGTTGAGGACCTGCCACCATTTCCTCTTCTGCCAGATCTGTATTTCCATGTCACAAGACAAGGAATTCTGATTTGGAAATGAGACTTTTCTACAGTACTTTGGAAAGACTCCTTTATTCCTAATATTATGTCTGCATTTATTTTTCTCAGTGTAAGAGGGAAAGTGTTGCTTTGTTTTATCTTCTGGCTGCACTGATCTGGTGACTTTTACTTTGACAGATTATCCCTTCAGTGTCCCCCAGAGCTGAACTTACAGTATAGTCATCTTCTTTCCCTCTCCTTGCTTTCTTATTCAGTCCAAGGTCTCTGCTCACCTCCTTTGCAGAAGTACCCAGAGCCTTGGGTGAGACTCTAATGAACAGGTCCAAGTAAGAAAGCAAGAGATGTTTTTCTAGATGCTTATAGACTACTAAAATATACTTCTGGAAAATCTTTTACTTCTCAGGCACATAAATTTGAACAAAAGTAGAGTGGAAACTGGCATGTAATGTTGGGGTTGTTGAAAGAGAATTAGGAAAATAACTGCTTTTGAACCTACTTTTATGCCTTTATTATCTTCTGGAACTGCTCACCAAAACACTAAACATCATGAGATGAAGATACTAAGAGAGTATGCAAATAAAGGCATGTAAGAGTCCGTTGTCAAAATGCAGTCAACTAATGCCATTTAAAATTCCTGTTGTCTTGTCTGGCCTCCGGGTCCTGCTCCAGAGCTGTTTCAAAATGCGATTCCTAAAGTTAGTTCCTGTTGACATGGAAACACCCTTAGTTGTTGTACAACACACCCTCCATCTTCTCATACATTAAATATTACAAGCCTTTACTTTATAAACCTCCTTACAGTTTGGGTCATCTGTACTGTTGGGACTTTTTTCTTACTGCAAGGTTATCCTCAGCTCTTCATCTTCTTTGATGTCAGTCTCAGTCGTTTCATCTTTCTGTCATAAAGTTCAGATTTAGGTAAATTCTTATGGCAGTATTTAATCTAGGCCAAACATATTTGACAGCCCAGAACAAGCAAAGGGAAAACACCAAGCAGAATGATAAGAGAGGGAATTTAAGTGGTCTAAACCTGGATCAGGCTTTTCTAAACTTCCTGTATCCCACTTCAGGTTTGGGAGATATAACCAACAAAAGCTTGGACCATGATGATTCTCATTTTCTAAACTCAGAGTGTTTCTTCCAATGCTTATACTTCAGTTTGTAACATGATGATAGCAGCTGGTAAGTTGTGAGAAGAATTGCTGATGATCTAAGAAAAACATGCACCTTAATGTTGCTTTACTTTTTCTCCTCTTCCACTGCCATACATGACTCCTTTGTTTGACTGCACCATGAGGCTGTTTCTCACATTTTCGAATTGGGAGTTTTATATGGGGAGTACCACAAAGCAAAGGTTTTGAGGATCAATAATGTTAATTAATAAAGCTAAATGTAATAAATATTAGAAGTCACTGTTTTCTCTGGCTTGTGAATTTATTACCCACCATTGTTTCAACAGTATGATTAAACAATAATAAATAGTACGTTGTTTATGAACAGACGTCATCACTTCTTTTTGTTTAGATTAGGTGAATTAAGTAGATAAATTTTTTTTCCCCCTTTGTGTGTCATAGTATTGCTGAATGGGTTTTGTCTTCCTTTCTCCTTTTGCTTTTGTGTATTCATGCTGTACATATAATCCCTATGGAGAAAATTTATAAATTGGTTGTTAGCATAAAGCCATTTGTGAAGTTGAATGCAGTTAGATATAGGTCTCTTCAACATGTAGGAAGAATTTAATTAAAATGAAATTAAATTGTAAATTAAACTAAAGTAATAAATGGATGTTATCCAATATAATAAGCTATTCTCATAAGAAGTTAACACTGTCCAGTAAACTGATTTTAGGCCTTTAGGCTAGGTTTTCTGGAAAATAATTGTATGACTGTAAAATAAAGGAAACTGAGTTTAGCAGTTTTTAGATGCTTGCCTTTCAGGAGTGTAAATGGCCACAATATACCTACTGTTAATTAGAAAAATTGAATTATTCTCCCAAATTTTTAAAGACTGCTAAAATTCATTATTTCTTGTAAAACAAATTGGATTAAAAATTGTAGCTGCAGAGAAAACACTGTCCAGATCAGTGGACAGCTAAGTATGCAATCCATTTACAGTGTGTGTGCTTCTTATAGATATCCCATTATATTTATTTCCATGAATGATTTTCTTTAGAGATAGCTAGTAGTCTAAAAGCTATGAAGTATGAAGAAGAAGTAATATATTACATATATTTTACATCTGAATTGTTTTACAGTTAAAATATCTAGTCAAGAAAGAGGTTGGATTCTGACATTGTAAGTAGTAATGCAGAAAACAGTAGCTGCATTCTTTCGCAGTGGTAAAATATTAACTGTTTAATCTTTTCGTACGTGAGAATTAAGGAATAAAAGTGGGCAAACAATCTGTTTTCTAGAGATCATTATATTTGCTCTGAAGTCGGTTAGTGTGCTGTAGTTAGAAGGATGGCAGACTTTGATTTGAAACCAACTTACTGAAGTGCCGCAAATGCATTTATCTGCTCTAATCTGGAAATAATAAAATTATTGTATGCTAGTTTTGTTCTGCAAGTAAAGACTTATTTACACAGCATCATTTTATCCTGCAGAAAGGAGCAGAAATATCATTAGAAAGAAAATCACATTACACATATGAGTTTATTATCATCAGCGTGCTTTACTTCAGATTGCAGAGTGAAATTTTGTAGGAGGTAGGATGTTCAGCTTAGTTATGTTTCCTCTTAATGCAGTGGAGTTTCGATTGCTACTTTCTCTTGTTTGCTTTTTGGATGAATAAAAACGGGAAAGGGAGTCTCATATATGGCATATTTTAAGCCGTATTTTATGTTACATAAAACATATTTACATCTTTACTTTTCCACTGTGGGAGTTGTGCATAGAACACAATAACAGATCGTATTCTAAACAACAGAAAGGATTACAGAAAATAAGATTGGGAAAATTAGGTAGAATAGGTAAAACATTTTTTTACCTTTTAGGTCTTCAAATATTTTATATTGACTGACAAATTTGGGTGGTCTTTCTTATGTTAGCTGATACATGTTAGAAAGACATTCAGCTCTGTGAGAAATATTTTAATATATTGAATAAATAATAGTCAAAATCATAGAATAATGGAACGGTAAGGGTTGGAAGGGACCTTAAAAATCATCTAGTTCCAACCCCCCTGCCATGAGCAGGGACACCTTCCACTCGACCAGCTTGCTCAGAGCTCTATCCAACCTGGCCTTGAACACTGCCAGGGAGGGGGCGTAAAATGTATGTGTGCTTTCTTAAGTAGTCTTCTGCAGAAATATTTGCTCTGTCTTGATATACATATATATATAAATTTTGTTTTTTCAATAAGTAGACATTTGTTATTGTGCCTCGAGGGATCAAAATCATGCTGTTTGTTAGATATTAAGGTTAGATGAATTCAAGTCAGGGATTTCCACATCACATGTTTAATGTCCAAAAATCCTGAAAACTACATGAAAGCATGAAGCGACCCCTCTCAACAAACAGAAGTTCACTAGTTCAAATAGCTGTGACTAATTTAACTAATGCCTGTTAAAAAAGGGAAGATGTAGACTCAACCTATTACTGAAATCATGCTACAGCAATGTGCTCCTTCTTGAAAGGGACCAGAGGATCCCGTGGAATGCAAAAGTGTCTCTGTCATGGTCCTCAAGCGTTCCCTGTCGCTAAACAAAAAGAATCAAAGCAAATAGTCAACATAAGTTGATGTAAATGTTTGCTTCCTCCAAAACACATTTTGTAGATAGTGTCTTCACTGCATCTTTTTCTTCCGATTCATTTTTTTCTGTATGATGCAACTAGAATTGTGAAACTTCAGGCTATTTCTGTTCATCAAATAGTACGTGGTATCTACTCAGTTTAGAGTATTTACCAAAGATAACTGCATAGAGCTGATATCAGTCATCCAAAGACAAGCCCTTAAACTGACAGTTTAACTGATCTCTTTACAGGAAGTATTTTGATGGATTTTATTCAGCTTCAGAGGACATCATGGTAGTTTATAATCATGGTAGTTTATAATGACAGTAAGGAAAACAAAAACAACATACACTCAAATTTCTATTCTGCTGGAAAAGCTGCTTTTGGGAAGCAATTTTTGCAGCAGTCTACTTTATCTGTGATAAATAATGACAGCTGTATGTTTGTGACCTAACCCCTATACGTAACTATATATCACTTGAACAATGGTCTGGCTACAAAGTGTGCTGGTTTTTTACTAGATACAGAATAGCCAAATTTTAACTTTATATGTCAGAACAAAGGCCATCATTAACTTGTTTTAACCAAAAACTGATTGCTAAAAGTTTTGAGCATCAGCAAATCTTGCTGACTTCATAGGAATTGGTGATAGTGAAATCTGTAGTCCTTTTGTTGATAGGTGTTTAAATTGTTGATGTCTTCAGGTGGTTTTTCTGACTTTCCACTTGTAAGATACTTCTTCTTTTTCCAAGTGTGTAACAGAAAAAGGTTTTCCGAAGCAAGGGATAAGTTTTAAGAGAGAATGGTTTGCCATAATGGTAGATTTATTTCCACACAAGTCCAGGAAACTATGCCTATGCTGGTAAGAAATGAAAATGCATGTGCATCTAAACAGGATAAAAGAAAAATAAAATTTTTTAGAGCATTATTATTATTATTTTTAATTAATTGTATTCGCTGCTTAGTGGTGCAACTACTCCTAATTTCAAACACGAACCTTAAATTAAGATCACTTACAACCTACAAATGAATACTAAGTCTAAAATGTGGTCTCTAAAAGATGAGAGAAGAACTACCTTGTAACCAGAATGAACTCTAAATGAACCTTCATTAAGAATATTAAGCCAGCTCCTAACAGACACAGGTATTGATCTAATTAACAGGAAGTGCATAGCTGAACGGAAAGGTCCAACAGAATAAATCCCTTTGTGTTGACACAATGTTGGCACAGAATTTAGGCCATAGGGAAATTCTCAATAATAGCTCTGGTCTGTTCTCCCCACCCCCACCCCCACCCCTAAATACTCTCGTTTATGGTAAATCGGGTGGGAATGCCTTTCAGCGTACATACGGTAAGCGGTGCTTTCATTGCAAAGAGTAATGGAGCAGAAAAAAAAAATAGAAAAAAACCATGGCTTTTAGGTTGCCTTATATTTTGATAATGACAAATAAAATGTATTATTATTATGGACATTTTATTATTTGATATACTTAACGTCTTCTGAGTTAACTGAAGCTTTAGCAGGCCAATAATATCAACAAAAGTGAAAATATAAGTGTACGTGTCAATCTGTAACTTAGAGCTAGCTCGAGAGTTTTGAAGGCTAAACAGCTTGCTAAGGTGAGCAGGACTCAAGCTTTGTCTAAATTAAGCAGATTTGATCCTGAATTTTGAACAGCTTAGCCAAAGGAATTTTAAAAAGTATGTGTATTTGCATCTTGAATTTTTACAGGTTGTAATATTGTATACAACAATACAGGTTGTGTATTGTAGTAACATAAACCTGTTGTGGTGATTACAAAACACAGCAACCTGGACTGCAGTAGTTTTATCGAAGTTAAGATAAAAATGGTCACTCTGGGCACAGTCTCAGTAATAAATAAAAAAAGTAAATAGGGAGGAAATCTCTGATAAAGAAAAGGAAAAACAATTTAAACACGTATCTTGAAAGTAGGAGTATATGAGGTGATATTACCAGATCTTCTTTTGGTGGAGCCATGGAAATTTTAGTTTTAGAGCATACATTTACATTTTTCACCTCAGTAAGTTCTATAATTAGAGAAGTAGACTAGGTGAGGTATTTTGACCTTTACCAAGTATGTTTTCATTAGGTGAACAGGAACATTAAATGCAAGTGCCACGAATTTTATACCATTTCAGAACAGCCATAAGATTTTCATAAATTCGTATTTTATTTTTTTATTTTTGAAACGATTTGCTAGCTCTTGAGAGAAGATGAACATAAAATATATTTTTTCCTGCACTGCAAGCATAAAAAAGGAGAAGATGGCTAGATTATTCTTCTAGTGTAAATCATGGCATCCATTTCAGTGAAGTTGCACTAGTTCTGCTAAAGAGATCATTTGACCAAACAGCCTATTCGTCTGTCAGCCAATATGCATTTTATTCATCTATCGGCCATTGTAAGGACTGGGAGACCATAACATACTATTTATGATATACTACTACACTCCCATTCATATTTATTGGTGACTCTCTATATTCTTACAAGGTAGAGGATTAAATGGCATTATTTTTTAAAACTGTTGCTTTTGTGATAATAAGAAGGTGAAATATGCTTTTACTGGTGTCGCGTTAAAGGGGGGGGGTAAGGGCAGTCTGATATTCAACTTGCCTGCCAGAGCCCTTCCAAGGACTTTCACTGAAACAGTTTTGCAAAGTTGAAACAATAGGTAATTTATTCAAGCGACAGTTATCACAGATTCG
>Ga0065711_1002760_pt1 | contig 31817 bp, 30 predicted proteins | sample Hoacrofraction12_FD_59098 | JGI IMG/M metagenome (GOLD analysis project Ga0065711, IMG submission 59098) | Hoatzin crop microbial communities from Cojedes, Venezuela - Epithelial fraction 12 v2 (version 2) | ecosystem: Host-associated > Birds > Digestive system > Esophagus > Crop | place... | reverse complement strand
AGGATATCATGGGAGACTGTGTCGAAAGCCTTGCTGAAGTCAAGGTAGACAACATCCACGGCTCTCCCTTCGTCTACCCAGCCAGTCATGTCATCGTAGAAAGCTATTAGAACCAAAGAAACTCCACAGAACTCAAGCAGTTCAAATTTTACAAGTGCTTTTTTTGTGGCATTTTTGTCCTATCTCCAATTTATTTCTTTTGCTTTTAGAGAGCCAGTTCCATTAAAGCCTTTGGGGAAGGGCCGCTCATGATGTGGAATGACGGACACATTTGAAATAAAGTAAACACAAAAAGTGTCCCAAAGGTGCACAGGACAAGGCTGCTGAAAATCTGGCACAAATCCGTAATTCATTCACAGTAGGACTAAGAGCAGCTTCACTTCTGCTGCTGGGCAAGTCAACAGCTGTTTCAGTAATGACATAAAACCGCAACAATATCAAACTCATTCAGTGCAGCTCATCTCTGCCCATGTAACTTCTAGAGAGCACGTTAAATATCGAAACCTAATCTCCAACCATTTGATCCTGTAAGTGCACACATCCACTTTGAAACTGGTTGAATAGAGAAGATTTTGACAGGTTACAAAGAATGTTGCATGTTTTCACACAAATGCCTCTTCATCTAGCTTTAAATGCACAGAAACTTTCCGTAAGGTAAGATAAGCATATTGTTTCCTATGTATAGATACCAAATTATGCCATACTTCATCTATGCTTACAAGTTTTGCTGGAAATTAAGAGTATAAAACAACAACACAAAATCACAGTCCTGCTGGACTAAGATTTTCTGAACAAAACTCACATACACAAAATTATCACATTAAAACTCATGTTTGCATAGCTAATTATAGTGCTGCTTTAAACTACAGTAGCAATTTAGCTGTGTAAACCACATAGCTACTACAGCTATGTGGCTGATAGCCGATTTAAACTACAGTAGCACAAGATCATATTCAAGAAAAACCACACACACAAAACATCTCTCACTGAAATTTCACTCAGAGGTTGTTACTATGGCTGTAATGAGAATGCTCAGAGCTTCTAAAATCTAAAACAGTGTATTAAGCCCAATGGAAGTTTCTTGTTTAAAGGTAAATTATCAATAATCTGAATATTTGCTGAGATTGAAAGGCCTCTCAATAAATACATTGCTATTGGTCTCATTAAACAAGGTTTTTTTTTCTTTTAGCAACAAATGCGGAATTGACATGGGAACATAATTAGTTTCAGAAAGACTAAGTATTTCCTGATGTAACACCCAAAAAGGACTTTTGCACTTCTGAGGAACAAAATATAAAACTAGGAGACTCAAAAGATACTGCAAACACATCATGGCTCAGGTTTACAAAATTTTCCAACCCTCTGCTACTATTTCTCTTCTGCATTCTTCCTCCAAAAAGAAGGAAGATCAGTTTTGCTTATGCTATCTGAATATTTTCCTCTGTACCTGGCAGGCCTTTGCAGTTATATCAGATGGTGTATCTTGGGAAAAAGCTGGCCTCAGAGCAGCTCCAACCTGTTGATAAGAAGAAAAATTAACAAAACCAACTAAAACAACAGTGACACAACATTCATCATCTCACCTTGTTAAAGGTTCAAGCAGAACAAGCACAACAAGGCTGTCAATCCCAAACTCATCCTTGTTGTCTAGCAGACATTTGCAACAGTATTCTTTCAACAACAACAAAAGAAGTCCTAAACTAGGTTTTTTCCGGCTTGTCCATTGCCTTTCTAATCCTCAAGCACCTTTGTCAAATAAGTAGTATTACCTTTCTTCTGTTAACGAGTATCCTTTTAAAAACTGAAGTGTTACATGTGCCATTTATGCTAAGGCTCAAGAAGCCAATGACTTTTTAATGTCCAAAGGAATAATGATGTGAAATCAAATTTTTATGGTTGGATTTGCATCAAGTTCCCAAAATGACAAATACTGACAAAAAACCCTTTTAGGCAGTTGTTATAAGGCAGCATTTTTTAGAAACCAAAGGAACCAAATCAAAGAGACAGAAGCAATGGTTACAGCACTACAGAAGGAAGAAGAAAAAGGCAAGAAGTGAAAAGGATGAAAGCCTGCCTTTAAAAAGTATTTGCAAAGACTGTGAAGGCACAGAGAAGACAAAAGAAGTGAGAGTTAAGCTATGCAACAAAATAAAGCAATAAAGCAACTGCCCATCTCCCATTCATATACTTTTGTATTTTTCATTTAAACAGGAGTATATTCATTATTTCCCAAGAAAACAGACTTATTAGATTCAATCTGGAACTGAATCAGTGTTCTTTTCCAATTCCTAATTCTACAAATGAAATGCCACTCTTGCCAAAATTAAATGTAACTTGTAATACTTGGCTTTCAAGAATCAATAGCTACTGAGTTTTTAAATTTTGTCAGCTATTAAATTATAATAAATAGGAAGAGACACAAAAATAAATTTTGAAGAGGTAAATAAAAGTCTCCTCAGTACATTTTAATATACATAAATCTCTTCACAGGTCTTTTGAAGTTACAAAATGTTCTCAAAGCTAATACTGGCATATTGGCATAAATAAACAATTTCCTGAACTTATAAAAGAAGCCTCACATTAGCCTGATACTGCTCCAGTATCACATGGCCTGGAAATTCTGGCTCGGGAACCAATGCAAATTTCTTGATAATATCTTCAAGAGCTTGAAGACCCGCCATCCGTAGTTGGTTGCTGTGATCAGTCGCAGCCATGAATGCCATTCGAATAAGGTCAGAGAGATGAAGTACTAAGAAGTCATCTTAGAATAAAACAGAAAGAACTATTTAGTAACTTAAAAGATAGCTAACATGACAGATATTTGTAACATTATCCTCACTGACATGTACAAATTGTACCTATTCTTTTTCAAAGGTCCACATTTAAGCTATGGAAGAAGGCAGGACAGAATGTAATCCACCACTCTTCCTCCATGCTCCCCCCCCCCATCCCCCCAAGTGATACAAGGGCTTTTACTCCCAAGACAACCTGAAAAATTAAGCACAAATTTGAAATGAAATGCAATATATGATATACAGAAATTGCACAGAATTGAGTATGTAAATGTGGCTGAGCGGCTCACTAAAGATTAGAACATTTAGTAAAGCTAATTTTAGTGATCCCCCCCCAACCCTACAAAAAGCCTGCAAGGCAATTCCCGTTCGAGTCCTATGCTTACAGTGACCCCTGCTGATAAAGAAAAACCTCGTCAAGTTTCAACATCTAAAACATGAGTATGCCTCTGGTTCTGCTGCCACAAGCCACGTCCAAGGCTGTAAGTAAGCAGCAGAAAAGAACAATCTACAACTTAGTAACATTTCTGAAAGGACTATTCTTCTCTATTTTTATTCATTGTATTTTTTTTTTTTTTTCCCATTTGAAATCACCAGATGTTGTACAACTAATACGAAAATAAAATATTTGGAAACATAATATCCAGGGTGACTAACAAAAACTACAAATCATGAAAGCTTTACGTATTTTCAAGTCTCAAGGTAAAAAAGCTAAGTTTGTTTTTTAGCTGGAACTATTCAGAGGCATGTCAGGAAAGAAAGAATGGAGACTACTTAAGAACTACAAAGTGGTAAAGTCTGCACTTACTTTTTCAGACCATCACAGATGTTAGGAAAATTTAAATATTTTGGAAGTTGAAGTTGAGGGGGTAGAAGTTTGCTGAGTTTTCCTTTTTACAATGATACCAAACACATCAAGTTCACTTTAAATAAATTCAGAGATGTAAATTCTCAGGATTATTATATACAATCCTCTGCAGGATCCTATAAACACCAGTTATTTCACTATTTTCTCTGTAATACAATGCCATCTCAAAATAAACTTTCCCAAAATTCTTCACTCTTAGTCTTCAAACATTGACTTCAGCCTCAAATCAAGTCAGAAACATGATTACCACAACACCAAGCCACAGTGCTGGAATCAGGCTGCATCAAGGCAACACGAGCAAAGACTTTATAGATCTCCACACCATAACAGACACCCTCAACAACATAAACAATAAAATCCATTAATCCCATGCATTCTAGGATGTTCATGATATTCACTCTACATACACCAAGGCCTCATGAGCACTACGTGTTTGAAAGCAAACAATCACTATGCACCAGAACTAATACACACGGACAACTCAAGGACAGAAACCTCCCACTACCTATTAGAAAAATGTTTCTTTACAAAATTACTGTCATCTCTGGCCTCTCAATTTTGATCCACTAACTCATAAAAGTATCTTCAAAATATGAGCTTTGAAACTAATATTCATCACTCTCATGGATACCAAGAGAATGAAGTTCATGAAGCAGCTGGGTCCATGTCTTCTTACTATCCCTCTCTCCCCAGCCAATGCCACAGCAATCACTACCTGGCCTTCTCTCTCCTCTGTTTCCTAGCATCCCTTCAGTTTTGAGATGCTAAAATAATCTCAGAAGTCTAATTCACTGCTGTCATTACGTTAAAGTCAGAACCTGTTCCCAGCTCACTCTTAGCTAGATGTTTACTGCTTCTATTTCAGACTGGAGAAAAGGTTTCCAAGGGGTTTTCTGTGTTTTGTTTTTGTTTTTTTCCCCGAAGCAGATCAGTCTGTCAGAATTTACATCCTCCAGTAAACCTCATTCTTTGTGCTCACGGTACGGTAACTACAGTGGTTATACAACTACAGTTTTATTGACTTATGCTGGCCATTTCCTTTGTTTATAACCATCTGAATGGAAGGATAACTGCTTGTATCTTTTTCCTGGTTGTCTAATCTTAAGCTGTAAAGAGGTATCAAAATATTAAAAAAACTTAAAACAAAACATGCACATTCAGTAATTACTTTTTGGGTTTTTAAGTCTGGCTGAACGAGCCAGTGCCAGATCGAAGTGCGCCTTGTTTGCATTCTCACACAGCATGATAACTCGGCACAGGCAGTCTGCTGCAAACACGCGGGTTGCCCAACGAGGTGCTACAGAAAGCTTGGATTTATCCTCTTCACCCAAGGTGGTAAACATTGTATCATCGTCCATCTCATCCTTCTTCTCTGATTCCTCATCCTTCCCTCCTCCCAAGGGAGCAGCAGTGCTCATGTCTACAACAGAGAAAAATTAAAAAAAAAAAAAATCCCAGTGCTACAATCCACAGAAGACAGCTAAGGACATATTCAAGCCTTTCCTTACACTCAGATTCAAAACAGACCAATTGTTCTGTTGAAACAACAACATTTGGAAAATGTAGAAAAGCGTAAGAATATCAGTGGAGAAAGTGTTTGTCACCTCTAACTGGGTTATATTACCCTTTGTCTGGCTTAAATGATATGAAATAAAAACCTGTAACATTAATCCTCCACAGATACCAACTATAGCTGAATCCTGTATCTAAACTTCTCAGTTTTGAAAATTAACCTATTAAATTGCCAATAAGCAGGGTAAGGAGATTACCAGGCTCAGAATCACAGAATGGTAGGGGTTGGAAGGGACCTCTGTGGGTCATCTAGTCCAATTCCCCTCCCAAAGCAGGGTCACCCAGAGCAGGCTGCACAGGACCTTGTCCAGGCGGGTCTTGAATATCTCCAGAGAAGGAGACTCCACAACCCCTCTGGGCAGCCTGTTCCAGTGCTCCGTCGCCCTCAGAGTGAAGAAGTTCTTCCTCATGCTCAGACGGAACTTCCTGTGCCTCAGTTTGTGCCCATTGCCCCTTGTTCTGTCACTGGGCACCACTGAAAAGAGTCTGGCCCCATCCTCCTGACACCTACCCTTAATAATCAAAGAATCAGCTTGGCTTTGAACTATTCAGCTCCTGTTTCAAGTAAAAGCTTAAAACTTAAACTGAAACAAAACTACAAAGTTCCACACTATGGGACAGATATGCAGCCTGATAGGCAGTTTATGGCACCCACAAATGTGTTTAACATTCAAAAAATTATTTTCTCTAAGTATTGCTTATTGACACTTCATTTCAGAAAATAAAACTACTTCAAGAATCACATTAAAAAAAACAAAATTCAAACAGAGACAGAAATCAAAACATGCACATGCACTTCTGCTATTCAGAAAAGAGAACATAAAATCTCTATGACAAGGTCTAAATTAATAAAATACCAAGATACTGACAAAAATTGCTCTGACAATAATTAGAGGAAAACAAGAAGAAATTATTGCACAGGTAACGACCCCAACTAAGGCACGCTTCTTAGAAAGCCTAAATTTAAGCAGCTGCAGAGCCAAGACATTCAATAGAGACAGTCTATGGCAAATCAAGCATGGGTGAAGCCAATTCTCAACAAGAGTGTTTTGAGAATGCATCCAGGGCCTCATGTGGCTGATCTGTAAATCTCTGCTTAACAGGCAAACCAGATTTTGTTCATGTGCCAGTTAGTTGGATCAAAGGAGTTCAAAATGAAGTTGCTGGTTTATTGAAGTACATCTGAAAGTTACTTCAATACGGTTTTCTCAGAGATTATTTCAGCTACTAATAAATACATGTTAACAAACAACCATGTTAAAAACTTTAAAACCCATCCCACGTGAAATAAGAAAAGGACATGTCAACTTCAAACTCGGGAAACGAGGTCTTTCTCACTGAGCAGATACGTGGTAACCACAGTGCATAAAGAAATCATTGGTAGCATTACTCATCAGTAAACGTAAAGCTGGCAACAGAAAGAGCTTCAAGATGAACTCACAGCATGCCAATAAACAAGTACAAATACAAGGGAAATGAGCAGAATTTGCGTCACAACCATCCTACAAGCTGAAAAACAGGAATAAGGTCTCAGGGGACAAGATTTGTGCAAACAAGTCTGCAAAGCTGAACAACAAGCAAAAGTTTCATCACCATAGTAACCCACCATCACACCAGCAACTCACAAAACCTAATAAAAGAAAGCTCAGACCGTATACAGCACTCTTCCTTCTGTATGGTGCTGATGTATAAAGGCTAAAAAGAATATGTCTGCTTTCACTAAGATACTGAAATGTCAGAGTAATAACCATACTGCATCTCCACTGGAAATCCTGCTTTAAGGCAGCTAACTTTTTAATCTTAAAAGCAATATTCTAAAACTTGACATAACATTGATGATTTCTCCTTTCTAAGGAAGTTTTAATGCATTATAATTCAAAGTTCTACATCCAAAATAAGGTATGTCTTAACTGGGATACAAGACAAGCTCCAAACAAATACTACCTGAAGATGCTAATGCTAAGGACACACTGTCGTTTATGCGAACACTACAGAACACTTACCACTGGAAGCTGCAAGGACATCCTTACAAAGCATTAGCCAGTGAGAAAGGTTTTCTACTGCCAGCGATGAAAGCATATGTCCCAGCGTATCGTGGATATCTGAGCACAACTTCCGATCAGTCTCCCGATCCAACATTCCAAAAAGGACACCTTCGAGGCCTGTCTCTGTTATATTAATCCCCTGATGCCGGCAAAGAGCATCTCGTCGAGAACCAGCTCCTGGTGCAAAAGGATTAGCATCTGCAAAATGATAACGAGAAATCTTTTCTGAAATCAGTAACTCGGTTTTAAAATTTGGAATAACACACTAGAATTGGACATTGTGTATTTATGTGTATATAGTTCACGCAGCGATACACCAAGATGTTACTGAATTTCTTCTGAATTCACACTAGAAAGATTTTAATGCAGCAATTCATTTATTTATTTTCTCTGAGGCAAACAACGCAGAATCCCACCAAAACACTCTCTCTTCAAGGTACATACCCCATAAATTTGTAAAAACCCCTAATAGTACTGGACTCTAAAGTATCTTTCCAGAGACAGACTTAACTGATGTGATTTAATATGAGTAAGCTCACGATTCTATGTTTGTATGAAGACTGCTCATCAACACTGTTGAGCCTCCTGTTTTCCAGATAACATGATACATGTAAGAATTGAACCAGCCAGCAAAGTCCACACGTTTTGCAGACATGCTGCTAACATAATAGAACACAACCAGGTGTTTCAATGAAACAGCATACAATTATGTCAATTTTCAAAAGAGCAAGACCTGAAATACCAGAAAAACTGTAAAATGTTTCCACTGTATATTCACCGCATCCTCTATTTGATTGCCAGTCTTAATGGGGCAAAGAATTTGAAGTCTGAACTCTGCACAAAGTTAAATTATAAGTGAAATTCGAGAGGTAAGCAGGGGTGTGGCCAGAAGTTATTGGAGCTGAAAGGGACAGGTTTAGTTTTTAGTTCTGTTATTCAGGGCGGGGGGAGGTATTGTGTTTTTTTTTCCCCTGTCTGAAGACAAACCACACCTACACACACATATGTTTCAAAAAGGCCACATGAAAGAAAAAGAAATACTTACTGATGCCACTGCTTTCTTTGTCTCCAGCATTCTTTGCTAAGCTCATGGCATATTCACATACTTCTGCTGCTTCCCTCTGAGCAAGCTGTCGTAAACACGCAACAGCAGCCCGGCGAAGAAGCAAGTGGGAGCTGCACAAATGAACCTAAAAATCAGAATCATTACAGGCAAGTGAATTGCTGCACCCCTATATCAATAAATCAGTGCTGCTAAGGACCAACAGCATTCTACTTTTCAATCATATGTGAGCTGCTGGCTACCAAGCTCTTCATAAGACCTTGAAAGTTCGGAAGTAAGCACTCTTTATAATGTACAAATATGAAAATAAAGCTGACACATACAGAGTTGACAGCTGTTATCTGGTGAACGAGATAAAAGCTTAAATACTGGAACTACAGTGCCAGTGTGATTTACGCTAATGATACTTTCCAGTCTGTTATACTCTTCAGTACTACTCAACCTCATATTTTGCTATAGCTATAGATCACATTCTTTTAAACAAAAAGCCATGATCAGGTGCACCACAGCTATCATAAAAACTTTTATTTCAAACTTGTACCAGAATTTACAGCATAAGTTTTTATAAGTGCCTCTCAATAAGACAGCTTCAGATTTCTTTTCTAACAAACCCTGGCTTCTAATTCCTCTTGAATCACCTCACATACAAGGAAATATTTTTCTTACAGAATTGTGCATGGTCCCTATTTTCCTGTGAGGAATTAGCTACACCAAGAACTGTGTTTTTCCACAGTGGAAGAGATGAAGAGTGCTCTTTAAGAAACTCTTGATTCTTTATTTACCCTGGGGAATTTGTTTGTAATAAACCAAATACACATTTGCTTTCTCAGTATTAGGTTATTATGTGGATGGAAACTGCTTTCCTAAATGAAAGGGTTGTATAGTTTATAAAGCTTTTAACAGTAGATCTTTATTCCACTTATGAATATGCAACATTTTAGTCCTCAAAAAAGCAAGCAGACTTTAAAGAACCTCTAAATATCACACTCGGGTTGTTTTAATGCGACTATAACACAGAACATTTGGAGGGGGGGTTAATTAATTGAAAGAGTATTGCCCATTTAAAGTTACAAAACAACCAACTAGTGTTTATGAAGCCAACGCAGGAATAAGAAATGAAACTAGACTGTGGAACTGTGTGGTTTAATTTTGATACCTAGCATTAATTCCATTCAAAAGTGAGTTAGAAAGCAATGAAGAGTTTGCTAATGGGGCAGGTAAGACAGACCTTGCCTACACATCTATGTATTTGCAGTATAAAGACATGCACAAGACAATTCAGAGGAAAATTTACCAAACTAAATATGACTTCGAAGTAAGGAATATGAGAAAAGAGAAGGAAAATAGCTTTTGCTCAGCAGAGGACCATAAAGAAATAGGAAAGAGACAGCAGAAAACACTAGGAAAAGTTTTCAAAACAGCACTAGTCATTGCTGTATGAACTTCATTGTCTGCAATGTTACCCACTGGTACTTACAGAGTAAATGGCTATAGCGATTGCTTGTCATGCTGTTTGCAGTACTCATATAAAAGGGCCTACCTACTCCTCAATACGTTGCACCCCTTTCATGCAAAATTATGCGAAAGCACAAGTGACAGATCCTGGGAACACGCTGCACTCCCAGGAGTGCTCTGCGGTGCATGGCAAGGGTGAGTAGGAGGGGAAGCACGTAACAATGAGAGGATGCCCTAACGAAAGGTCTGGATGGCAGACTAAGAAAAAGGTCTAGTGTTGACACATAAGTAGGATCACACTCCTTCAGGTAACACAGAACCACCAGTTCCACAAAGAACGACACAAAGAACTTTGCAAAACATCCAACAGACATTAGGGAGAATCTTTTCAAATTTCTCAGTATTGGACTGCTGAACCCTCTAAAAATAATTTTAAGAATAGTAATCAAAAAATAAACAAACAAAAAACCCCACAACAAAACGCACACCTACACACAACATCTTTCCTCTTATAATCGTATTTGGTACGTTTTGAGTTCCATTATCTGCCTCACTTCCAGGCTTAAGCCAGGACTTGCTGATGGAATGCTAATGGAAAAAGGAAGCAAAGCTATCAACAGCAGCACAGGAATTTGAATGTCAGCATCTACTACGCTGACAGTGGTAAAATAAATCCAAAATCTTATACCTTTCCCCAGTTCACTCACTTCCCTCTGCACATGTAATTCATTGGAGGAAACAGAGCACTTCAGCATCTTTTTACTCAGTCATATTATACTTAAATGCTTGCGACCTTGTGCTATCTAGGGTGAAAGAGAATCAGACCCTATGACTTAAATTTGGGCAGCATTTTGAAAAGATCTAAAATGGCTTGGGGACAAACATCCTTTTATTGCACTCCAGTATTTTTGCAAATTACATGCGGGTATCCGTGACACCTTGTGAAGTGCTTCTTCTGTCCTCTGCTAAGCACATACATAAAACTTTGGGGAACAAAAGGGATGTATTGTGTACTCACACAAAGACTGGGAACCAGACTGGACAGGTTGACATGCCGTGGTGCAAACATATGAAGCTGCTGAAGGCAGGATATGGCAGCTGCCTGAACAAGCGAGTCTGAATGGTCTTGTGTGATTGCACACCCCACCAAACAGGAAGAACGGATTGTTGAAATTGTAGCTCCGTTACCTAATGATGTAATACAATATCCTTAACACAACAAAATTTTTGTACGACAACTGTAGACTTCAAACCTTTGAGAAATAGGAATTATTAATTCACAGATTAACATGCAACTTTTCTGAATTCCTACCACAAATTAATATCTACACAACTTCAGGAAACACTACAGAGTGTTGCAGTATCTCTTTTTTAGCTCAGTTAAACAATGTCCTGTCAAATGAAATCCTGGGTCATGATCTTCAGTCAGAAATATTTTGAGAACATCTTCCCAGGACATGAAACCAGTGAAATTATCTGAATTTCAATTTTGAAAGTCTCTTTCATTCTATAAATATGGGCAGCTTTTCATGCACTGAACCATTTCCTAAAATATCAGATAATGCTTAAGCTAGCACACATGTAGGCAGGTGATTTTAGTTAACTCCATTAGATGTGTTGCACTGCTCCAAGAGGACAAAAATTCAAAAGAACAGCATTTGATTTGAGAAATAATCCCTTTCTATATTTTAAGAATTCACCTGCATCAGGTTAATAATAAAAATCTTCAATTATAGAGAAGTGTAACCTGCAGAAGACATTCTACATAAGTTGTTTATTTTAAAAGTTAGTGACACTCCAAATCCAAAGGTTAACACACTGCAAGCAGATACACAAGTTCAATTAAACCATCTATAAATTTTCATAACAGGAAATTTAAGTCCAGTTAGAGTTAAAATTTCTCTAGTGGCTGGCTCTCTGGCACTGTAACAAAGACCATCACATAAATCTTCCGAAAAATCTCAGTCGGATGAAGTTACGTATCCGTGGTTTTGCCATCTGAGACATAGAAATTCAGATAGAGGGTTTGGCATGACAAGATCTTATTCTCTACAGTAAGGTACAGCAGTCTAAGAATATCAAGAATGAGTGGAAATGAGTTACAGTTCACAACATTATCAATAATGTCAAACTTCAGCTCTTGCCCTCAGTTAAAAACAAAATCAACATGTTTTGAAAAAGCAGAGGAAAAATCTTGCCTCTTGCCCCACCTATACACAAAAATAGATGTGGCAAAATATGCAGCAAGGGTGTTTTTCATCTTTTACCTACCATGCAAAATTGCCATTAGCCAGAACACCACACACCACTGCAACTTCTTTATATAAATCTCAAACTGCAGTCAAAAAAGCCCCAAGCAGTCATAAGTAGGATCAGAAGTGAGGTTGCTTGGAGGACTGTAACTGAATTTGTTAATATCCCTCCCCCCTGCCTGCAACTCCACTGAACAAGAATTTATTTTCTTCCATTTCAGATTGCAATACGTTATCTTTATACTAGGTAGATGCTTCTCTTCAAATGCCCACTAACCTTGCAGCTCAGGCCCAACAGTAGTTATTATAGCTCCAAGACATCGGCCTAAGCATTGATGTACTTCCGTATGCGATGGTGGAACAGTTAAGAGCAGAGTAAGAACTAGAGAAAGCGTTGGCTCCACATACCCACGGTACATTGGTCCACTAGAATCTACTATCAAGGCAAGTGAATGCAGAGACCAGGTCTATCAAAAAAAAACAAAAGAATATTTTTCAGTAATGTATTTAGGAAATTTAAACAATTTTATATGCGGTCTGAGCCTATCTCTGTACGTCCTTGCTTAAACATGCCTAGTTATCTACTCTGACTCCAGAATTGTTTCAAAGGTCTCAGAATCTCCAGCAATCACCTGGGAGTTTAAATATCTCTACCATACTCTTTGGCTGTCAGCACTTCTGGGGATAATGGAGATGAAGATGACAAAGAATTTGAGCAAAAAATGGTTAAGCACTTTGAGGAAGAAAAATACAAACTCAAACAACAGACCCATTTAAAACCAAGGCGGAAGTATGATTCTGTATAGATACTGAGAGCTTCAGCTTCTCAATCTGTGGGTATAAAGTGCCCCTACTCATGGGTGGCACACAACTTCCTGCTGCAAAAGCATAATGGTCAGTCACTATTCCAGATAATCATTTCCTTGCAGTAACTTGTGAATGGAATGACAAGAAATTACCTGTTATATCACGCAATTACACCATAATTTTTGAAGAACAATGATTATAGACAAGACACTTGCTTTTACTCAAAAAAGGTTTGTGGGTTTAGTTTGTGTTTTTTTCGTTCTGTAGTAATTCTTTTATTCTAGTGCTTTGATAGATTTCATTGCTGGAGAAAAAAAAAATCAGCACTTTTCACTCTAATATTCAACTTCTTCATGTAAAGACAGACATACTGGTCCATCTAGCCCTCTCTTCTCTTTGGAGCAGCAGCCACAAACAGATGCTTAAGGGAGGGTAAAGACAGACCAAGACACTGACCCCTCAAATTTCTGCTTGGAGAGTAAAGACAGCATATTCTCCCAATTTTCAAGTATTTTCAATTTAGGAAACTTTCTGAGCTGTGCTGTGTTCAAACATATTCAGCAACTCCAACGTCACTGCTCTTTCAGCAGCACGTTTGGCTCCCTTTTTACTCTACCAGCAACTTTTAGCGGTCAAGTTGTCCTCTTGTGAGACTCCACGTTTATGGTCGATAGTGGACAGAAACCCCTCCTCGCCTTTGCATTGTCTTGAACTTGGGTCATACTAGTTCCCCTTCTACCCCCTAACTACAGTTTAGCTTGCAACAGATTCTTGTTGTAATAGTATAAACCCCCAAAGTTGATGTACTACTACACTGTGTTTACAGCATCACAGATACAGAAATTAGCAAAGAACACTACTGTTCATCACCTGAGACTCCAGTAACTGATCACATGTTAACCATTAGCCAGTTATTAAAAACTTTAGTTCAGGTAGCTAAGGTACAACTAACACATTTTGCTTTACAATCACAGTCAGTTCGGAATATGCTCACAGTGAATTACCCTGGCTCAGCTGACAAGCAGGCATTTGTCAGTCTGAATTAATGTGACCGCTTGCAACTGCCTCCCTAAATAACAGTAAGGTTATATTTTAATTGCAGTAGACGTTTGGGATCCTGTGCTGCAAGAGTTTTTAAGGAAAGTTCCATTTTCTTCACGCTCCCTAGCACATGCTACATTCATATGATTTGGTTTACATGTGACAATCTCTACCAGTTCAGGTGTTCTTCAATAATTTAATTTTTAATTTTAATCATGAACATTTTAAAGTAGTTTTGTGGTGATGGTGTTTCTTACCTGGACTTCAGGAGAGGTTCCATCTTGTGCCAAAGCCAAGAGAATACTGACACTGGTTTTCAGATGCTGCCCAGAACCTATTCCACCAACGTACCGATGGAGACAGCCCAGAGCCAAAGAATGGCCCGTTCTTGATACAACATCTCGAGCAGATTTTAACCTATCAATGTTTAAATAAAAGGAACTCATGCAATTCACCAAGTTTGTAACAAAGAACATTTCAAGTACCATAACAGTGCAAATGTAGGCCACCTTAAAAGACCTTGAGAAGCCTTAACAACAAAAGCAAAAACAATGTACTTAATCTATATTGCTATTAAACTGGATTACACATAAGGCAAGAGGGAAAAAAAAAAAAAAGTATCTTAATAGTTGTTTTCTTTCTTCCTGGTCACAACTTGACGTCTTAGATAAAGAAGAGTTTTGGAAGTGAAGGAATATAGGAAAAGCATCTTCTGTGAAACACTGATAAACACTAGACTGATTTAATAATCAGAAACGTCACTGCTAGACCACTGCAGTGAAAAGGAATCAAGAATGGAAAAATGACAACACACATTGAGAAATGACAAAAAAATCCACAGCTATGTCTTTCCACTGCAAAGTCAACCGAATAACTTTTTTAATACAGTTGTTTTCTTCTACAGCTGAGTTTTACAACTTTTCCAATAAAGCTTTCTTTTAGTGTTTTATTAATTAATAGAATTCTGAATGACCTAGTTGTATGAAGCAGTGACTTGCTGAGTATTTTCTACAATACTTCTGCTTCTGAATGCATGTCACATACATAACTTTTTAATTAAAACCTTTTTGGATGGTGGGGAAGAGAGAAAAAAGAAGGATATCCTAATTCAAACAGAGATTTCCCCCCTGTGGTGGTCTATACAGGCGAGGCAAGCATGCTCTTACCCATCAGTCAACAACAAAATAAATGCCAATCTCAAACATAAAAAAATTACTGGCAACCATTAACAACTTGAATCCTAAATATTAAAATAAAGAAACAGTCCCACTAACAGAAATTCAAGTAAAGACGATGTACTTTATTACAAGAGGAAATTATGGGAAAAATTGAATTACCGAGAGGTAGGAGACCTGAACTGAGGCTATGTGCATGCAGCCTGGCCAGTCAAAAAACTGGGCTGCACCCCTGAGGCAGGTGCATTCTGATTCACAGATAGGCTGATGTCTTAAATTCAGGCCGAAAATTGTGAAACATGTTGTCTTGTTACATCTACCAGATATAAAATATTTTTCTGAAGACCTGAGATTAGCAACAGAATATGGAAAAAAAAGATGGGCCAGTAGGTAAGTTAAATCAGTATGTAAAGAGGGTATTTTGACGAAACAGAACCACTATCACACAATTTGTATTACAGATACACTTAGTGTAAGCTGCGTTTATCTCCCTGAAGCAGTTTAGTCATCTTAAGTAACTCATCAAAAACTATTCATTGATATCATTTCACATTCTATGTAGTTCAACAACTCAGCTTTTATTCCTGGAAAAATCACACAAAATTAATCAAAAAGAGACTGTTAGAAGGTTTGTTAGATCTACATAATCACAGCATAAAGAGAAGAGAATAATCAATATGGTATTTAAGAGAGGAATCTTGCAAACTACGTTAAATTATACTTCTTTCCTTTTCTAAATCAAAACCAACTTACTTGTCAAAACTGTATTGAGCCATTCTAGCAATGAAAGAGGCTTCTCCAACCACTTGAGCCATTCTGCCAAGAGCTTCACCTGCTGCACATCTCAAAATAGGGTTAGGGTTATCAAGGGCACCCATCACCAGCGTCAGAGCAGATTTGCGGACTTCTTCTGGTCCTAACGTGCTTTTATTCTCAGCTAAACCCTACAAGAAAAACATGTGAAAATAAAGAACCATTCCAAAGCAGGGGAGAAAGGGAAGATACATGAGCAATTTTACCATATTTGAGATCTGCAATTAAAAATTATGCACTTTTGTTCAAATTTGTGGTCATTTATCCTAAAATATACTTGTTAAAAATATTTAAAACTCAAAATCAGCAACAGACTCAGTCTTACGTTTGCCAACACTCTACTTCTTTCACATACAGGAAGACCTGTTGCACCAGTCTTTTTTATCAAATACATTATAGTGCTGCATGCACCCTAGTGCAACCAAATCTGAGCTTGCTGTGCACAGCATACCCCAGAAAAAAAGAGAAGCCTTAAAATCTAACTGCAACATCTCCTTCTGTCATACAGGAAAACCACAGCTCACGTATGTTTTTGCAATAATCACTTAAATCAAAGACATTTCAGATAGACGAAAATGTTTTTTTCTTCAGAAGCAAATCTTTGCAAACATTTATACAGCCTGTTCTATGAACATTCTACGGAGCAATAACACCAAACACTGCTCCTGCAGCTTCTTTGGTTCCCATATTTCATTAACAGCACATCACCTTTCACTACAACTTTCAAGAAGTCTTTTACCTTGGGAAAAATAAACAAACACATGCAAAGTACAAACACTGCATGTATTATAGAGGAAGAAGGTGATGGCTCTACCACATATTCTCTGTTCCTGAAATCTTCATTTCAGCTCTTACAATTTTGACAATTCTTTGGACATTTGGCATGGCATGGGAAATTCCAGGTATCTGCCCCAGAATCTACTTTTCAACTTGTAGCAACATGGTTGATGTTTCTAAGAACAAAGCAAGGAAGAGAGGTGCTGTTTTGCCAATGTATTTTGCCCATCAATCAAGGACATGGAGCCCCAGTAACAGTTAGCCATTTTTTGTACGGCAAAAGTCAGGCAGGAAGAAACTCATCCAATCTTTAATTACAGGCTGGTATTTCTACAAGGGCAGCTTCCTCCGTGCACAGCACCTAGCTGCTTTGAAGATGAACAGCGATGACAATGACAGATGTCTGACAGACTCACGAATTGGAAACTATATAAAACAGCATCAGGAAAAAGCTAGAAATGCCTTAAGAAATGTGAGTAGTAGAAACAAAATCCTACACTCTAAGACACTGTTCCACAAAGCCTTGAAGCAATGCAAGTCACTGAAACCAAGTATTTCTCAGGAATATTATTTGTGACTTGCTGGCTAGCTTCTTGACTTGATAGCACGGGGTGAGATTTCCAAGTGTAGACAGAGAACACAGAGCTGTAACTGAAGTCATGTAAGCATCTAGAATTCTATGCAATATTAGGGAGTCTTACGAATTAAAAATTAAGGCATTCAAAGTGGAAACACAAATCTATTTTTATTTCCATAAGCCTCATTTGCATGATACTCTATGACAGGAAGGGTTTCTTGAGGACATATGATAAAGTACTTAAATCCATGAGCACAGTGCAAATAAAACTACAGGATCAAAAAAAAAAAAGACAAGTCTGAACACTATGGAATGCTGACTACACGAGCCTCATCTATTCTCTGCACTGATACATGCAGAGAAGAGCTTACGCTAATATCTGTATAAACTTCAATTTTGGTATTTTCAAACTTTTGAATGTTTAAGTGGTAACTTTAGTAACGTCCTTCTAATGGCCTTTTGTATCGAATACACATCGATGAATGAAGCTGATGAACTTTGGCATCCATTACAAGTTCACAAGTTTTACCTTCAAGGCACTAAGAACAGCAGTGAAGATATTAAGCTGCACAGCTTGCTGGCGAACACCTTTAGCCTGCTTGACGCATTCAGCAAAGTGATCCAACATCTGTAATCTAAAGCAAAGGAAAGAACATAATTTAAGTTATATTCTCTCAAAATACAAAGTAAAACACAGCTGGTAACAAAACACAGACAATAAAAGGGCCTTTTAAGTTCAGTCACAGAATTTATGCTTCAGGGGCTGCAGAACGTATTCATTTAGATAGAAATGGTAGAGTTATTCTGAATGTCCCTTTGCTGTTCTTTTAGCTCACCCAGAAACATTTACTATTCCTTTTGAAGAAAACACCAGCAAGAGGAAGTGAGTCTTCAGCTACATTTGGCTGTACAACTAGAAAGCTATGAGAACAAGAGTTGAAAAATGCTGCTTCTCCAATACCATTCCAAATAGTGTTACCCTCCATATTCCTATTGTTGTTCCTATTGTTTTCCCCATTTAATCATGCCAGAAAGTGCTACTGGAAGGAGCAGTACTCCCTTAGAAGACACCAAGAACAGAAGTATTGTGAATAACCTGCATTCTTAACTACTCGGCAGTTCCCCAGCCAAATCTTTCCATAGCTAACAACAGATATAGATCAAGGTGAATTACTGCAAGCTGTCCTCAAGTATACCCTGCACTTACCGCAAAATAAGATTGACCACTAGGAAAAAAACTGTTCCCATCAGGATTGCACTGAAGGATAATTATACTTTGAAATGCACCTTAGAGCTGCTTTCACTCCATGCTCAGTGATGAATTACCTAAACTGAATGACAAAAGTAGTCCTGACAACTCATAACTCTGCAAAAGTATGCGGAACACAAAGGAAAATAAGCTGAATTCCATTCCCTCTTTTTCATCATGCATAAAATCATTTGCTGATTATAAATCAAATGGTCTTACTTGTGGAAGCCAAATGAAATTCAGCGGATGCCACTGCTATGTTTTCAATGCTGACTTGAAGTTAATTGCAATGGATATTTTTGCAGGAAATTTTGGCTGCAGAGATATTACTACTGTTAAATGCAGTGAGAAGAGAGAATAATTCATCCTCCACCCCTGAATCTTAATCTTCAAAACTGATAAAACGGAGGAAATCACCTTATTTCTAAACTGAGTGGGCATATTCTGGAATCCTGAGACACAATGAACACCAAACATTGAACTATGAACTTAGAGACAGTTGACATCAAAGTAGATTCTTATTTCAAGAAAAAACCAAAAACACAAAACATATTACTATCCAGAGAACAAGGCATTAGATTCTGAAATTGAACAGATGTAAACTGACCTATGTTTGTAAGAGACATGAGGAAAAACCACACCAAAGAGAGCCACAGATGCATCGATGACAGATACTCCTAAAGGAAGAGGACCAGGTACAGCTTCACCAGCAGGGATGCGCAAATAAATAGAAGATGGATCATGTTCCAAAGCACCACTTCCAGACGCACTGTTTGGCTGAAGCTGCAAAATGCCACATAATATCAATACCTCTGAATATACCTTCACACATAAAATTTGGAACTAGAGCTAACCAAACCAAGCATGCACTAGCTTAGAACAACAGAATAGCTTACAAACGCCTGAAAGCAATGCAGTGTCACCCTGCATACACACATTAGCATTTACAGGGGCAGCTAAATCCCAGAGGGTCAAAGCAGTTAACAGCTGGATAAATACACAAACTATCACTCCTGGTAGTAAGAGAGGAAAATTAGAGAAAAGCAGATTAATTCTGGTACTAATAGCAGCTTCTAAATCATTGACTACAAAGTGACATTTCAGAAAAAAGGTAATTCATTCACTCTGAGTTACAATACTGTATATTAAATGATCAGCTTTGGCTGTAATGATTCCCTACACAGAAAGATTTAGAAGCAGTACTAAAATTACTAATATTCCTATCAACATGAAAATAGTTCCTAGCCATCATTCTTTCAGGAAACACAAATTAAACAATCACGTCTTATCTCTGAAGAAAAACTTATTTTCAAAACTTGTTAATTATTTAATCATTAAACTAAATCTGGTAGGTGTGTATTCTTAAAAGGTCAGAAAACAGAGCAAACACTTGTTGAGACCTCCACATCACTGAAAAATAAAATGTGACCAAGCACAAGAGAATCCTGTGATGCACTACAGGGCTTCAGTTACCAAGTGACTGTTTCACTTGTTAGAGGTTAAAAAAAAAAAGGGGAGGGGGGTGGAACATCCCAGAAAGCTCTGTGTATTGAAGACTGAGCTGGAAGTTTACTATGTCCACTACAATAAACAAGGAGGAAGTTTATAAAAACCCTTTTTTTGCTTTGACATGCTGATCTTTTCTCAGAAACAGTTTCTCCTTGGTTTCGCACACTTGGTATCAGTCTTGGCTTTTGGAGCTGCTAAATCAAGACAGCTGCATTCTGAGAAACCTTGCCATTATTATACAGGCGGCAGCAGAATAGGCATTTTCAGCTTCCCACTTCTTACCCAAGAAATTTCTGAGAAGTTGAGTTGCAAGTTTATGATGGCACAGTTCAGCAAATGCTCAGAACAGTTACTTGTCTAGGGAATACATACAGTTCCCTGAGAAATGAAAAATCAGAGCAGAATTATGTAGACAGAGACAGGTTGTTGGGTATACCCAAACGGACAACCAATTTTTCTCTATGTCATGAAATCCAGAAATATATGAGGGTAAAAGGCTTGAAAAGAGGAGGCCAGACCCTTCCTAGTCATCACAAATTTGGAAAGCAAAAAGGAGGCTATAACCAGATATTATCCTAAACTATTTAACATTAACAAAATGTTCCATATACTACATTTCTTCTCCAAGGATCACATCAAAAATGATAACTGGATCAACATTCCTAGTTGATCTGAAAAATTTTATTGAGAGACCTCATAGCAATACTTGTTTCCTTTTTTAAAACATTTTTAATTCCTATGTTTCAAAGATTCACTTTTTTAGAAGTATGGCAAATTCCTTATAATGCCAACAAAATTGTGTCAACACTCCCAAACGAAATCTAAGATTTCATGCTACAGCTATAAAATCAGTTAAATCTTGTTTTGCTATAACACCATTTGCAATACTGATACTTTGACAGCAGTTTCATCATAAAACATGTTAAGTGGAACTTACATTTCTCCTCGTTCAAAAAAATACATAAGAACAATTGCTAGACTAGGAAGATCAGGCAGGGGGGTGGGAGTGTGCTTTTGTTTTAAAGAAATCAGGTTAGTTCACTACCACAACCATATAAATTGCATGCACTACTCATAGCTCAGCTGTAGGCAGTTTTTAAACAAAATGGTACACTGTAGATGGAAGGACTTACACCTAATAAACCTCTGAAATAAGACTAAGAACAATGCCTGAAGCTTCAGCTTTAGGCGGCTTACCCCCACACACACATCACACAGACAGATAGTGCAGATAATTCGCTATTCTGTTTTTTTATTACCTGGTCTTCAATTGACTTATGATCTGTTTCCTGCAGCCAAGAGCCAAGAAGAACACTATCATCATAATGACAAAGAGACCTCAAGAGTGATGTGGTTGTGTTAGCAGAGTTGTCTGTCAAGGTAAATTCTGCTACCAACTCTCGAAGCAGCGCATTAAATGATCCTAAAAGGATGGACATTAAAAAGAACCATTGCTGCTTCTTCTCCAAAACAATTCAGCTAAAGATGAGATGTTACAAATTAAAGCACTACCATTACCTCGATTTTACAGGTAGCAAAGAGAGAAGCAAACCTGACAAAACCAGAGTTGAGAGTAAGTCTTCAAACAGAATTCTGGGTTCCCAATTCCCAGATCAACACTCTAAACAACAGATCACACCATCCCTTCCAGGATGACAATCCATATTTTGCAAAAATGCACTCATCCACATGATCATGTAAATTTAATGAATTAACAAAAAACAAACAAACAAAACGCAAAAAACTAATCTGTCAGATCAAGTGACAGTGCGTGGCAATTTAATAACAGCATAAATCTGTCTAATAGATCACATCATGTTAAAAAAAAGAAACCACCAGAAACCAAACCTAAATTTTCACTCTCACATCTGCGCTTTGAGTACACTAATAAATTACATACTCTATCTTTTAAGTAACAATGACATAAAACACCTAAATTGGATTTCAGAACATGATCTCCATACCTCTCAATCCTATAAACAGAACGGTAACGGAGATTCCTATTACTCTGTTTTGAACCTTATATCTGCTGCAAAGGCAAGCACCAAAAATACACCAAAAAGAGTAAGTAGAATCTTTAATAAAAATTGTTTAAAATATATGTACCTTCATATGTCTTTGGAGGTAACAAAGCCAATATATCATAAAGTCTTAAACGGACCATAGCTGCACTAGCTTTGAGATGAGCTCCATGGGCTTTAATTACTGATGGAATGCTATAGAATCAAAAAAGACAGAGACAGCCAGAAATATTGCAGTTACTGAAAATACAGTATTTTCAGACTTCTTTTCACAAGATACGTTTCTAGCTAAGACAAGAAAATAGTGTTCAGAGAACTACTCTGAGCAGCATTGCTCAAACTATTGATACATTTTTGGAGGTAATTGTACTCAGCAAACTCTTTAAAAAAACAAACAAACAAACAAACCCCACCCACCCACACTGCTGTAAATTGGAGACATGCACCTCCTCAGAAAAAATACCTATCTTTGACCCAACCCAAAACTGTGTTTTTATTTTTATTCTCTAAAACGTTCAAAGTCTTTTCATTGGTAGACTTCATAACAGGAATGTTTATTGATTAAAATCTATACCAGTATCTTAGTTTTCTCATTTCTTGCACAAGGTTAAGCAAACCATGAATTCAAAAGCTCACCAAACTGCAAATCCAAAACTCTGTTAACAAACTTTACAACAGCAGGCCCTTCAACACAGGCCATGCAACAAAATACTTTTACAAAGCTAATGACTATAAACACAATGTTCATAAAAGTTTTTTCCAATATGGACAAGCAGACACACTGCAGTATTAGGTCAGAATATGAATTAAAACAAGTTAGTTCTAGTATTTCAGGTCCTGGAAAAGACAAAAGTGAACAAAGAGCAAAAGCTGCCTACTTACTGCGACATCATTGTCATGGCACATTCTATGGGTGTCATCAATTTCCTGATCACATCCTCAGTAAGGAGCTCAGGACAGTGAGCAACAAAACTTCTCATAGCTAATAACAAAATAGTTTAAACAAAAATTTTACTGAAACAAGCATGAGCAAAACACAGAGAATATAAAAAATGCAGCAATTTAAAATGTTTATTCAAAGACTGTGTGACGTTCATAAAACTGTATGCCAAAACCAGCTCACACTGATGAAAATCTGACACATCTTACTCATTCTCAAAGAAAGCAGGGAAGTTACGAGAGTTCTCTCTGTCATATTTGGGATCATGTTTTGGTTTACTGCGCACTTGTAATCTCAAAGTTTGAAATTCTTACCACACAGAGCTCCAGCACGGCCTTCCAGCGTTACCTGCCAGGTAAAAGAATCTCCTCTCGCCTTCTCCGCTTCCAACTCCTTCAGAGAACGTGGAAACACATTTCGCCAGAGCAGCAACATCTTAGGCAGATGATACCGTACAACAGAAGGACCTATGCAAAAAAATAAAGTGACTGTATAATAAAAATTTGTACTTAAAACTAAGTGTGAAAAATCTGCCATTAAGGCTTTTGCTCTTTAAGCTGTGCTTCTCTTATTTCACTTCTCTTCTTTATCTCCCTACTTGAACAACGAAAACCATCGGAAAATCTTTCTCGTTTATAGGTTGAAAGTGTGGCAAATAAATAGTATAGGTAAGCCTGATGGTATCAGTACTAAAAATACGAAATTGGCAATTCTATACATTGTCATGTAATATGTAACCACTGCCAACTGTCTTTCTACTATCTTTTTATTCTGACTTCTAATTTTTTTTATATTACTATTTTGAAGGCAAGCTATGTAGCCTATCCTAACTTGCTCATAAAATGAGTAGAAAAATAACTGACAGTTACTGATTATGTAACTAGTTTAACAGTGAAATTTAAAGAAAACTTCTGAAAAAGCTCCAGAAGATCTAGTGCAAGTGCATTAAAAATATATTGGACAAGGACAACCAAAATAGGGCTACACTGTTAGAAAAACATGACAATAAGCTGGCAAAAAAAAAAAAAAAGGAGACAATTTAGAAATGTAAGATGAAACACAAAATGGTATTTGCCAAGAGATCAAAATGCTGCAGAACGCATCAAAACTTCATCACATTTTCCAGTATAAAAACCACCAAACAAAAAAACTCACTATTCCTGCAAAATTCAAGAGTATACTTACAGCCTCTCAAAATACAGCTTCTGGTATTTCTGTGATGGCAGATATGAACATGAGGCTGGCTTTTTTAAAAGGCAGCTGAATGGCTTTTAAACGGACAACGCTTCTAATCAGTACTGTTGCCTATCTAGAGGCACACGTGCAACTTGTTGGAATGCTCACAATGTTTTATTTACAGTCCATTTCTTCTGCATCACAGTATTAAGGAAGGAAAACTATCGGCAATTTTGCCCTTTTCCTAGAATGACTAAAGGTTGGGTTCCTAAAAACAGAGCAAATTCTTTTTAGGTACGACACCTTACACTATCCTTCAGCTTACATAAACACTCATACTTCACTTCTCCCCAGCATAAACAACACTGCTGAAATAGATGCACTAATAACTCTGTTTCCCTTGGTATAAATACTCTTATGCTAGATACTGGACTGATTACATGTAGAGACCATTTGCCACAGTGGATAATCAGAAATGTTGGACAAGCTTTAAAACAAAAAGCAACCATTTTTACAAACCTAAAGTCATAAGTGCTCCAAGTAAAAGCCACCCAGCTTGAGTCCGCTGCAAGGACAGTCTGCTATTTTGTGCAGCAGTTCGTAACAGATCCTCAGCAATACTGACCACCATCTGCACCAATGACAAAAAACAATGGATTTTTGTAAATCAAGCCACTGCAAGCTACTGCTACACATCCACCCTTACAGACCACATATATTCTCAAATCATTTAACTTGACCTTCCATAAAGAATGAATGCAGCTAACATTTCATGCAGATGACTAGTGTTTTGCACATGACAATACAGACAGTAATATTCTCTTCATCAATTACTCATGAACATGCCAAACAAGAATGCAAATTTGAAAGAGAGAGGGGAAAAACGCTGCTAAATACTGCAACTGAAATACTACAAACACACATTCTGGCCACTTCTCTCTTGCTAGGCATAAATTCAATTTCAACAATGCTTTAACTCATTACCATGTCACACATTTTGCAAAGCTATGACTTCTAGATAAGAAAAGGTATCTTTCAGTACACTCAGATGAAACACTCTATCTCACCTTTCCTTTGGCGTGAGGAATACCTAAGGGACACTGATGCACGCCACCTAACAAAGCAGCCATTGCAAAACTGTAGCCACTAACAGCTTCAGGTGAGGTCTTCAGATTGTTGAGTCTTTCTGCACATCTGTCTAAAAATGGAGTCAACTGAAAGGGCAATGCCACAGCTACACACCGCAAACACCACGCGGCAGCAAGCCGAGCAGCCATGCTGGGATGAAGAAGAACTGAAGTGACCGTCTCCAACAGACCTACAGAAAAGAGAGTTTACAGCCTTAAAGTTATGATGTGCTTTTTAATACACAGACAAGTAAACTGAATCAATACTAGACAGGCAACATGAAGAAGTCAGAATCAAAGTACTTGAGTTTTGTGACTTTGCCTTTTTCTTTAAGGAAAGACAGAAGGGTTATTAGCATTATGCTGCTCTGCATGAAGTTTTACCAGCAAAGCTGGAGCTTCCAGAGTCATAGCACTGACTTCTGCTGGTTGAACAACTGAAAAGAGGCCGTAACCCTATATAAGGGAACAGGCACCAGATGAGATGATTCCTACAATCTGCCCATCTTTTACACAGATTGCCAATAACAGAGCAACAGTAAGACCGATCTCTGCTTTTGCTTCGCACTGCAGACAAGCACGTGCTATAGATGTCACTGACCGCTGTACTCCGTTTCTGACGCAGTGCTGTCTCCCCTGCACCAAGTTACCATCCTTCTACAGTTTCCGAACCTCCACGCCTAGCTAATCCTGCTTTCTAACTGTGAGCTCTTCAGTTCAACCTGTCTCCACATCAACGTCTTCCTTAGTCCAGACCTCGAATCTTACAAACTCCTACTTCAAAGCCCCACTGCTGCCTTATCTCTTGCTTTCTCTGTAGCTAGTGAACAACCTCTACCTGCTTGCTTCAGAGCAGCTAGCAGAAACAACACTGAGATACCATCTCCTCTGTTTTTATGGGGCATAGCAGCCAGAAGGAATAAACATGAGCACAATCTTCCCCACCCCATAGCTGGAGCAAAACCAGTATGAGGAGAATGCCATATGTATCAAGACAACAATCCACATAAGGAAATGTCTAAAGGAGCTTGTACTTCTACTGGAAAAAAACACAGGCATCCACAAACTGAAAAAAACCTGGAAACTGCAACACTACAGTACAAACAGATTCAGATGTTAAAACAACCAAGAAGAAAGTCCCATACAAACCCTAGTCAACTTAAGGAAAATAACAAGCTTTTTAAAATGGGACTATCCACATGTTCATCTCCTGTTAAAATACCCTTAACTTCCCCACAAAAATTTGATACCTGAAGACAATACAGCTTTTCAGCAGCAAATATCTCAGACCTTATATATATAAAAAAAATGCATTTCCTACAAAACCATGATCGGAAACAAACCAGTGCTAAAAATCACAACCTTGCAACTTTACTCACCCTAAAAAAGAGCTTCAGGCAGACTTCTATCAAAACAGTTGCTTAATAATTTGTCAAACTTGAACTACAGTTAGGGTACTAAACACCAGGACAAACTTAGCTACCTGGAGTAGCTAAGAGGAGTGCCAGCTTCATCAATTTGTTTCTTACGCATTAATTTATTATTTAACTAGATTGAATGATATTTCATATTCATTTCTCAAATGTCTCATTTAATCTATTTAAATTTATTTGCATACCAATAGAGGGTTCTTGAATAAGAGGAGATGCAGTGGCATTCAGACTCTGAACCAGACTACCCAGCTCCTGGAGGGCACACACCATTACATGCTGGCTTGCAGCTACATCAGCAGCTCCTGATTTATTTTCACTGTTAGCATCATTCACTACCGCTTCTGCAGAAAAGAAAACAAAAGTATCTTGCTTAACTACCATTTGAACCACACTTGAAAACATACAGTTTAGTTTTGGCATCAGCCCTATATTAAAACAAAACCACAAGTTTGGTCGTAGTGTGAACTTGCAAAGCAAATGCGTTCTGAAGAGATACTTTCACAGCTATCCACCAAACACAATCATCCAAAGATCATGAAAAACAGATGCCCAGCAGTTACTTGGCAGCGCACCAAGATTAATACTATAACACAGCAAAAGTAAGTATACACATATGCAGCATGTGTGTATTGTATCTATGTATACACAACAACTAAAAATATAATCTTGACATTATCTAGGCTCTGCATACAAATTTGCATGCATATATATGGAATAAAACTGCAAAAAAAAAATCCAACCTTTAGTAAATAATTAATCACAACCTTAATCATCTCAAAGTTATCCAAAGATAAGTCCATAGAACCTACTAGATGTTCTTTCTCCTACACAGTATCCCAGAAGCAACAACTGCCACTTCAAAGAAAAGGGACTTTAGTATCAGCTTAATGTTTACATGTCTACTACAGCAGAAATTCAGAAAATCGTCCTCCTTATATGAAGGGAAGCAATTATTACCAAATAAAAACCTTTCCAATTTATCATCAAATTCATCAGAAATGCTCAAAAATTGAAGCAGTTCTTCCTACCATTCAAATACACAATGGAATTTCCTGCAACTTTTGACAAGGTGTCAGGAGGAAGAATTTCTGCAACTGTTTCATCTCAGAAATAGCATTTCCAATAGACTTATTTTCCTGGAAGTAATACTTATTGTAATCAGAACCCTTTAAGGTTCCATACCTACCCTATCAAAAAAGAGTTATGAGCAGAACCTGCAAAAGCTTCAAAAGCAATTCCATCTCCATATGTTACTTTAAACTCAAATTAGATGGCAGCAGAAAAGGAGAAGAAACAGATGTTTGGTAAATGCATTGTTGTGCAATTCCAGTTTACTTTCTCAATCTCTAGCTTGAATTAACTCATTTCCTAAGAAACAAATGCCAACACAGTTTTATCAGTCTTTTAGCGATTATATATTCTGCAAGGTTCTGCAAAGGGGCCCCGTTTATCTTCTCTAATTCCAGCCTTCACTTTACATCTTTATTTGTCACCTGTAAAATCCAATGCATATCAGTGTGGGTATTAGGGGGGAATACATCAGGACCTGCAAGATGCTGACCTACAAGATTTTCAACACTGGTGGTAAAGAATGCTGCATGACTTTCAATACAACTTATCCCAAGACAGGTTGGAAATGCCCACTTTTTTCCCCACTTCCATTCTAAGCAAACACAATGTCAAAAGCCATTACAGTGTAACGCGTCAGTTTTATACAATAACTTTTCAAGTAGAACTTACATTTTGGATACCGTATTTCAAACACAAAGCAGTTGAAGTATCTTTTACTGTAACAATAGAACTACTCACAATAGAAGAAAGCTGAGAAATAGCTGACCCAGCATAAGCACAGCAACTTTCAACAGGTTTCAAATAAAGAAAACTGGTTCTCACCCACTGCCTTCATTTGTTTACCAATGGCTTGACATATATCTTTGGCAGCAGCAATCTGTGCTTTCTCCCCGAGTAAGCTGCCCACAGTTGCTCTCAGGATAAAGGACACACATCTTCGAGAATAAACTGCGTCCACGTGAGTTTGAGTTGCACGAGGATGGGACACCAGATCAAGCACATGTGACAAAAATGTAGCAAAGTTGCGCTCCAACCACTGACCTCCTAATGTTGTAACAAAGACAACGTAGGCCTGCAAATTCAGAAGTTACATACAGATCCAATTAAAACAGAAACAAAAGACTATATTCAGTCACTGAAGGCTAAAGACTACAGTTACACTCGTGTGCAATGCTGTTCCACAGCATTATCAGCTAGTAACAAGCAACCCTAAAGAGGCTAAGCAGGACGAATAATCCATTAGTCAGGTCTTTGTCACTGAAGCTAAACTGTTTCCACTGCTAAGACTATCTCCTACACCGCTAAATATACTGTGAAGCACAAAATACTTTTTGGATGCCAGCAAGAAAACCCAGTCCATTGCTCCAAATGTGTCTCTTTTTAAAAATTTTAAGAACACAATGTCAGTAACAGCAGCAACATGAACGTGTTCTAATTCACACTGAAGATCAGACATTTTCATGAAGATCACCTGAAAGAGGCTGAGAAAAATAAAACGGTTTCAAAAAGCACTCTACGATCAAAAAAATCTGGGTTTGGCAAGTTACTGCAGCATATTGAAACGTATGTCAGAGTGAGAATGCCTGAATTTGAAGAGAAGCAGCTGCCACCTTTCTCTATCAGACAAGTGGAGCTTACATATTCAGGTTTCACCTACTCCAGACATACAGAAAGAAGAAACACAGTTTAACAAACCAGGGCTGCAAACCTTACTCAGCAGCTGAAAAGAGAGCCAGCACACACAAGAGGACAACCGTGTGTCCTCTCTAAAAAGAAATAAAATTTGAATAGCGAACTAAAGTCTTCAGTATACTAAGTTTTCAAATATTCCTGCAAGGTAATCCCACACTGATCAAATGTGTTTTCCTCAGCACACATTTTAATATATTGTTACTGCACATCAGTAATAGAAGAAAGTAGCTTATGTGAATGACACCACACATACATCTCACAAAACAGGTGAGTCAAATTAGACTTGTAAGTTAAACAACTTACAACTTTTCTTTGTCATAAAGAAAGAACACAAGTGTGTGTTTTTCCTACTAAAAGGGTTAGAATTATGTATAAATGTTACATTATTAAAAAAAAAAAATATTACAGCTTATGACAAACCTGGGTAACACCAACTCGCACTTCCCTATTGACAGATCCTCCCACTTTTAACATCTCTCCACCACTCTTTAGGAAACCAGATCCTCCTCGCAGAAATCCTGTGGCCATGAGCTCCAAGACCTCCTCAAGCGTGGCTCTCTTCACATTTTGTCGCATCACTTTTGCAAAAAGAAAAGCAATCCTTTAATCCCAAAGCTCTAACCAATACGAACAATGATCTTGAAACCACACTTTTCAATTCAAAATGGTCTTGCAAATATAAATCTAGCCAACCTTTCAGATAACAGCTTGTTTTTGTGCGTAAAAAATAAGCTACTTTTCCCCATTTTTTCCCAGATTTTTAATACTTTGCTCTCTCTTTGTGTGACTACAACAGGCATTCTGCACTCCTTACTCTTTTTAGCCTAGAGTGTATAAAACCAAACAATCCAACTACAAGCTTCCATCTACTGGAACAACAATGTGTTGTGCAATGCTGTCATGTAACACGGTCCTGAAGGTGCAGTTTGTCCACTTGGAAGTGGAATCCAGGACTATACCTGTCGCTTGTTTTGGTATCAGTGCTGTAGCCATGACCGTCCCCAAAAGCTTTGACACTGCAACTCGCACACCATAGTTTGAGTTTTCCAGAGCTTTAAAGCACAGCGTAGCAACATTCTCTAGCTCAGCTGTCCACATAAACACCGCTTCATTTTGTAATTCCAGCAGACACTGTAGGAAAAAAAGACTTGCTGAGCACCAATGGAGACCATTCTTACCTTTTATCTAAGTATCAGTGTAAATGTCAGGTTTATTCAGCAAATATTTTATTATGAATATGAGTTAAATTCACACACACACACTCTCCCATTTACCCAATAACTCAGCTGAGTAAACAGTCAAAAGACTCATGGAATAGGTTAACACATAGATAAAAATACAAAAGGAAAACACAACAAAGGAACTATTTTACCAAAAACCTCTCCCACTGAGGGTCACAGCTAATATATTCTGTCTCATATTTGTTTACAAAGTGAGGAAAACAGTATTACTGTACCTCCACTTACATGAAATAAGTCAAATGTCTGAGGCTTCAGTGTAAATTAGTAAGGACTTACCTTGCCCAAGTAATTATCAAATTTCCCATCGTAAAGAACAGGTCACAGTTCAGCTGCAGGTACTTCACAGTCGAGGCACAAGAATTTCTAGAACCAGTGAGAAACACACTCACCTTAGCCACTGCGCATCGTACAGCCATAGATCTGTCTGTCAACAGAGATCGGGCATTCTTATAAATATCACGGTGACAAGAAGCTGCTGCTCCTCCAAGTCCATTTAGGACTTTCTGTAAACTCATCAGAATTTCACTGCGGCCCTGAGACTGCACACACACAAAAAAACATTTATGCAAAAATGTGAACACAGTACTTGTATCAAGAACCAGGTGCACAATTCTGCATTTTCCTGCTTCTTTGCAGGAGTACTTTTGGAAACGTTGATCATGTAGTTCACTGAAGTCATATACAACTGATATATAGCTGGTTTTATAGCAGTAAGCCCTATGTACAGCTTTACTACAACTGCCTCAGTTGTCCTGTAAACTAAGATGAGCCCAGGCAATACAACAAACTGGCCCTATACGAGATGCTTCTGTTCTGCCCCACCATTTATCTGCTGCAACCCTGGGGAAAAAAGTAAAAACAACTGATATGAGAAAACAGGGAAGCCCAGGTAGTCAACAGCTTCCTACTATACCTGCACACAGGCAGGAACACGGGCACACACACACCAAAAAGAAAAAAACAAAAAAAAAACCAAAAAAACAAATCACAGAAGTACAATGACACACCTGAAGAAAACAGCTGCCAGGACAAGATCCACACAATCAGTACTCCAGTATTCCTTCTAAATTGTCACAGAGGTCAAAAAAAAAAAAAAAAAAAAAAAAAAAAAAAAAAAAAAA
>Ga0065711_1030667_pt1 | contig 31818 bp, 31 predicted proteins | sample Hoacrofraction12_FD_59098 | JGI IMG/M metagenome (GOLD analysis project Ga0065711, IMG submission 59098) | Hoatzin crop microbial communities from Cojedes, Venezuela - Epithelial fraction 12 v2 (version 2) | ecosystem: Host-associated > Birds > Digestive system > Esophagus > Crop | place... | reverse complement strand
CCCGCCCGCGCCGCGCCAGCCGCATGTCTCAAAAATTATTATTATTAGTATGATTACAATTATTATTAAGGGTGCCCGGCACGGCGGGCAGCGAGGCGGCGGTGCTCGAGCGGCGGGGTGCAGCATCGCCCGGGCGAGAGCGAGGGAAGCGGGGCGAAGCGGAGCTGTTCCCGCAGCCGGAGCGGCGGTCCCCAGCCTTTCAGCCGGGGCTTTCGTTTTCATTTCCCCTTCTTTTTTGTTAAAAAACTGCAACTTTTTAATGTGGAGGGAGGTGTGTTGTTCAGAGTCACCGGAGGAAAACTGTTTGAAAGCAGGTCTGAAATGTTCGGGAGACTGTCTTGGGTTTAAATTGCCTTTCCAGTGGATCCCGCTCTTCCACGAGAGATGTACAAGTTCTTTTCCTGCCCAGGTTCAGAACTGTGGGGCTTTTTCCTCCTCCTCCTCCTCGGAGCAGCGCGTAATGAAAGCAGTCGGTCTCTATAGAATCAACAGGATTGAATTACTGAGCCCTTGCCAGTCTGTGTCTTCAGCTACTTCGCTTTGCTTTTCTGCTCTTGCAGGGCTCCTGTGTTGCATCCTTTGTACTTTGGGCTCCCATAAATAAAAAGGGTATTATTAAACTTATTTAAAGAAGCAGGAGGACCTATTGAACACACACACACATGCCTCCCTGTAATCAGCCAGGGAGCTGAATATAGAAATAAAGAGAGGAATAGATTTGCATTTGGATGTGCCGTATATTGTCTTCGCAAAGAGAGGGTGCTTGGGACCTTTAAGGCACAAAAGAAAGCTGCTAGGCTTGCGGTTTACCTATGAGCCTGTGATTATATTTCTAGTTGCATCTCCTCTCATTCTCTGTTACATTTAAATGGGAAATTAGCTCCTTTCACAATAAGGAAGTTTTCATTTTTTAAATACCTCACTAACTGGCAAATAAAGGCATTGAAAGAAGCGCATGACTTTGGCAAAAATTCATTTTGTGGGTCAGCTTTTCAGGTAGAGGCAACATCAGGGGGCACGTGCAAAAAACCTGGGAGACCCAGCCGGTATCCTTGAGTCAGGGGAGGTTACCTTGGTAAGGCTAGAACTCCCCAAAGGAAAAATACCTGTACCTGCTGGGACGTGGGCGCTAGCTGTGAGCTCTGTTCCAGGAGGCTGAGGGTTGTATCAGCCGTTCCGCCTGTTGCTAGAACAGTCTCTCCTGAGCAGCCTTCGCATGCACAGCCTTACACACGTGAATTTAAAAAAAGGGATGACATCAGTCGTACCGCAGTTCTGTGATGAAGAGTTCCTAGCGGTGCTTTCAAAAGAAGTTGTTAAGAAAGAGGAAAAGTTGGATTGGAAAAAAACAAAGACTTGATTTATGTAGATCTCCCAACTCAAACATTGTTCTGGTGGCCCAGAAAATCTCCGTCCTGTCCTGCCAGGTGGAGACCGTCTGCAAGGATTGCTTTGCTGGGGATAGTCCATTTGCAAACATTTGTCAAGTTGTGCAAGGCAAAAACATGCAGGACATTTGAGCACCCTTTGCTAATGTGCTGGAAGATGCTGAAAACGTGTCTTTTCCCCAAATTCATCTGCGTTCAGTTTTTACAGAGTAATGACAGTCAAAAGAAGCCGTTAACATGTCACTGCAGAAGAGGTTTTGCATGTTTGCAATTTTGGAAGGTTATAAATGTATTTTGTCAAGTTGGACACAATTCAGCAATTTTTCATATTGATGTGCTGGGATGCGTTGTTTGTCTTTTGTTGTCCAAATGGCATTGCAGAGGGAAGCAGGTTTAGAACTGTTCTTGGAACAGTCCTTCTGAAAATTATAAAGTTTTTCCAGGAGAATGCATCATTGGATGAAATCCTATTTATAAATGCTATGGCTGTTTAGAGTTACTTGAAGATAATCAATCAGAATTAAGTCTTCCCTCTTCTTTGTCCAAAATGCACCTCTTTCTTCAGCCTGGCAGACTGAGCAATGCACTTCCACTCTTGTTTTAACTAACAGAGGAATTGCTCTCCCCTGTCCCATGGGCTGAAATTAATTTATTAAAAAAAAACCTCAAACAGAACGCCCCCGAGCTAAAATTTGCCTACCTGTTGTGTTAAATTGATTAACTGTGGAAGCCTACAGATGTTCCCCTTTTGTCATTTTGTTCACCATAAATAGCTTGAGATGGAAAATATCTTTCCGTTCTGATCAAATGTAGAGGAAGTGTGGAGGGACCTTCATCATTTAGCTCCTAGAAAAGCCAAACAATTAACAATTCAGGTTTTATATAGAAATGGAAATGCTCTTCTGAAACAGTGGAATTCAATTTAAAATCCTATTGAACGCAGTGCAACTCAATTTTATACCTAAATTTGTTCAAATCTGTTTTCTGTGCTTGTTGCATCTTTAAATCCCTGCACACCCTCACCCTTTCTCTCCACATCTCCATGTTAACGATACAAGAGCACATGCTGTCAGTGCCGGAGAAATTTGTGTCGGGAGCTTGGGAAACTTGTGTTTGCCAAGTATCTGATGGTTAACACACAATGGATGAAGGCTTTGTCAAATTAACAGCGAGGTTTCTAACCAGAGTGGTATTGAAATGAGTAATAGGCTAGGGCTAATGAAAGGCAGCTTCTATATTTGAACCGGTTGAGGAGGTATTTGAATGGAAAAGAGCTGAGATGTGTCAGACATGCTTAACAACGGTCCTGAGGTGGTGGTGGAAATCACTCTTATCTAGATGACAGCTAAATGGTACAGGACACATTCCTCCAGCGGGATGGTTGCCTCCGGTGGCTGGCCCGACGCCGGAGGGATGAGCGGGACCTCCTTGCCTTCGGGCTGCTCCGTGGAACCGGTGGCCGCTGCCCGCTGCTGGCCCGCTGCCGACCCTTCCTGCGTCTCCGGTGGGAGAACCTCCGGCTGCATCTCCTGTGCAGTGTGGGAATTTACGCTTGGATGGCGATGTCTCTCGCCTCCCTCCCCTTCCCGCTGCCCATTGTTCGAGATGATTTGCAGGCAGGTGGTTAGGTAAGAGTGAATTCTTCGTTACTGAGGCACGCCGTTTTTCTGTCTCCTACAGGTGACAAGCTAGGTGTGCAGCATTGCAGCCGATGGGCGGAACTCGTCCCGACCTGCAGAGCGGGCTGGGAGGCCGCGTGGCTGTTGGCGGTGGATGGGTTGCGTACCCAACATTGGGCTTGATGGCTTTGTGGCTGCTCTTACCTGCGGTGCTCCGCAGAGTTGCTCTCCTAACTCACTGGTGAGCGAGGCAGCAAGCAGCACACGTCCGCACCCCAGCATCGTGGATGGTGCTGATTTCTCCGTGCTAATTGCTTTCCTTGGCAGACACTTTAAGCAGGGCTCAGAAAATGGTTAGTAGCAGATGGGGGCGTGAAGGCTCCCCTGAAGGCGCAGGGAGCCCCGTGGTGCCTGAGGAATGGCAGGCTGGGAGAGGTGACAGTTCCCCCGGCCCGGTGAAGCCCTTGCATGGGGCTGCAAGGTGCAGGAAGAAGTGAGGAACAGCGTCTAGGGGAGTGGTCACGCAGCAAGTGCCCTTGCAGTGCACGGCAGCTCATCGTGGTGGGGTGAGCGTGGGCAGCTGCTGCCATGGGCAAGCAGGGCAGGAGGCACTCGCTGGCTGAAGCACAAATAAAGGGCTTTCCAGTTGGGATCCAGTTGTTGATCCTGGCCCAAATAGGGTCATTGGTATTTAACAAAGGAGCTGAATTCCCTTTAAAGAATCCGGCAGGGATCTGATTGCAGTGCTTCTCCCACAGCCTTCCTCACAACTGCGAGGAATACCAAGTATGAGTGGCATTTGTGTCTGGTAAACACAAGGGAGAATGGGGCTTGTTCTGGCAGAAGTGACTTCAGTTTCTTATTTTCAAGAAATTATTTCGTATTCTTAAGAAAAATGCTTTTCATAATTAACCCTTTCTCAGCAAGTCAGAAATCCCAAGTTTAGACCTTCACCAGGCTGATGCTCCCATCTGCCGGTCTATGGCAAAGCAGCGATGGTCAGGGGGTCCTGGTTACAGCAGAGCAGGAGAAATTTATAACTTGTGGGTAAAAGATGATGTTTCTGTGTATCCTTTTTAAAATGCTGATGCCTGTTATCATAATATGCACACTTTCTTTGTAAGAAATGGGTGGCAAGGCCATGTAGTGGGAAAAAATCCTTCTGCCTTTTCCAGGGGCTAACATCTCAGCTTCAAGAGGCATTTTTGTTCACATTCGTTCTCTGGTCCTCCTCCCCCTTAGCTGCTAGCGATACACTGCAGGAGGAGTTCTTGGTATTGTGAGCAGGGAGTTAGTTCAGGAGATTGTTTGGTTTGGTTCCAGTCTGACTTCAACAAAACGACAAAATAACACTTCAGGTTGTTCTGGTTTGAGTGAAAAAGGTATCTGTCCAGACCAGTTTTGGGTTTGGGTTTGCTTCAACTCCATGATTACAGGTGTTAGTCCTGCCTCAATAACAGCTCTATTTTGCCTGTTTTCCTGCCTCTTTCAGTCTGGGAGTTGAGTCCGTCATCGACTTTGCTGCTAACTCCCTGTGTGACCCTTGAGCAAGTGGCTTTATCATAGGCTTGCTTTGTATGTAAGGGAGGTAGGAAACACAGTTTGGTTCACACGGGTATGCGAGAGTTAATTAATTAACATGCAGGCATGAAGCATCTCCAGGAAGAAGGTCACAGAAGTGCAAAAAAACAGATTAATTTGCTGCTTCGCTTGTAGCTTTCTGCTTTTCCACTCTTCAAAAGGAAACCTGTGAAACTGCTCAGCCTTCCCTGTGATTTAGAGCTGAAACAGGTTGATCGTATACTGAGGACTATCTTTAACCAGCCTCGCACAGTACATACCCAAAAATGTGCTGCAGCCAACTGGCATCATTAATTCAGCGCTACCACTGGCATCTCGGCTGTTGAGGCTGGAGAAACAACTGCGCTCGCATCTGGGAAGGCATCGCCTATGCAGCCGGTGCCGAGTGGAGCTGTGTGCCGTGCCCCTGGCCGGCGTGCTGTCAGACGCGCACAGCGCAGTGCCAAGCGTGTCATTACCGCAAGAGCTTTGCGGTGCTCTCCACTCTCACAGATAGTGCTGGGCAGGTGCCCTATCTTCTGTTTTATTGTTTACACTCTAGAGGGGAATTGCTTTCCTAAGAGGTAGGATAGCTAGCAAACAGCACTCTTCTCCTTTTGTTTCTCTAGGTAATTGCCGCAGGGCGGAAGGACCTGTGTGTGTCACTGTCTGAACCTACTGTATACATGCTTAAAATCACACCCCTAAGTCTGTGTGTGTAGGCAAACCTCTCAGAGAGCCCTCACCGCAGGCAAAGGAAATTGCAGCTTCCCAGCACGTCATAATTTGACAACCTATGGAGGTGCTTAAGTATGTTTAAGGTGTTTAACTTTAGGCAGTCAAGTTCGAATGTGCAGGCATTAATGTTTACTTGACATGAAAAGGATGAGTCACCTTGAAGCTCATGCTGTGCTTCTCTTCCATTCGAGTAAGGATCCTCCTTGCATATCACGTTCAATGGCTTTTCAATTAGGAATGCAGATAAGCACCTTGGTCCTCGTTAGCTCCAGTGGATTTACCATTCACGCTCATTGAGTTTCTGAGTTGCACTTTTGGACAGTCAGTGTCCTGCTGCACTATTTGCCTTGAAAGGAAACATTTTCTTTCTCATCAGCATCCCGCTGTTTGCAGAGCCTATCTGTGCAGGTTGGTAGCTAAAATAAGAGCAGGCTTTCTTAAGGTGGAGCGTGCACGTCACCGTGATGGATGTGGTGGGTTCAGAAGAGAAGCCGGGGAGCAAATCTGCTGATCCAGGCAAGGGAAGAGCTGGCGAGAACCCACGAGCAGGGCCTTGCTTGCTGCGGTGACTTCATGAGCTGCAAGATGGGATGAGGCCAGGTGTCAGATCCCATCTGAGTTTCCTTATGGGGAAGGTGTGTGCAGTCTCCTCCATCTCATCTCTTTGTGTTTCCATCTGTTTTATCTCCTTTGTTTGTCTTCTTTCTTGTGCCCAGAGCGGTTTGGCGGCCTGTGCCTGCTGCTGCTTCTTGCCACGGCAGCCAGACCGCAGGGCCGACTCACGGTGTGCACCTTCCTGGCTCCTGATGAGCTCCTTGGCCTCCCGCTCCTTTGGGGCTTCCTGGCATCAAAACAGAGTGTGGCCAGTGACCCGTTCTCCAGACTTTACCCAGAGGGCAGGTGTGGGCTCGCTCACCAGCAAGTGCAGAAGGAGGTGGGAGCCTCAAGGGCTGTCAGAAGGGACCTGGCTCCATGTCACATCAGAGACTTTTCTGTCTGTGGCAGCTGGAGGAAGTTTTGCTGTAGGAGCATTTCCATACTTTGTTCTGTCTTCTCATTTAGGCAGTTTCTCCACCCTTGGCGTCACTAACTTGCTGTGTCCTGGAGGGGACTGACCCTGCATCAATGGTCCATATGTCTATTTGATGACCCCAGTGCCCTTAGGTTTCAAGGTCCTACCATCGCTCTGAAGACCTCCCTGTCCCACCGCTTTGCCTGCTGCAAGTACAGCAGGACAGACCAGAGACATTGGCTGGGGCAGTCCCTTCCCGGTGCTCCCTTGGTTAAGATGTGTGCCCGCAGGAGGACATGCTTGGTGGGAAGGAGATGCTGTTTACTCTGGGTTGTTCCATATCTTGATGATGGCTGATGTTTTTTTCTCTATGTATGTTAAAAAGCATGAATCACTGGCACCAAGACGTCTGGTTGAAAGCTGTATCTCAGCATAGCTGTGCCAGCTTTCCCTTCAGACCTGGATGCCCCGTTGTCTCAATTACTGAATGCTGGAACATTCAATTCCTGATGTCTGAACAGCTGAAGCGGGGCTTTGGGGAGGAGTGAGGGAGGGGAAAGTGATTTCAAGCTTGTTGATTTGTTTTTACCTCTGTGTGCAGGGAGATCCGTTCCTCTGCTTTGTGTAAGCAGGGCTTGCTTTCCACCCAGGAGTTTTCTCTCTCTCGGTTCTTTCAGAACTCTGGCAGTGGAGCAGCTCAGAGATCTCATGCTGAGAGGATTAGACCCCATCCCTTTCCCTGCTCCACCAAAACCATGTCTTTTTTTCCGTTCTACACCAGCAGGACTGGTGTAAAGAAACCAAATCAGAAGATAAGAAATGACTTCTTGCTTGCTGCTGGAATTACACAGGAAGATTCTTTAACGAAAAATCATTTAAGTGCATTTCAAAGCTTTTCAGTGCAGCAGGGAAATCGTATTTAGGATTTTTTTTTTTTTAAGAGCTACTGATGCTTTGAAGGGAGAAAAATGAATGCAGTTGTGTTTGCAGAGTTTTTGGCTAGGCAGTTGCATATAACAGGTTTCATTTTCTTAGTTTTCCTGTTTCACTGTGGAGATTTACATAATAATGAGAGTTTTGTACTTTAGGAATTCTCCTGTTTTAACCATCCATTTGTCTGTGACTCCAGGTTTCTTGTGATTGTACTCCTGATGGCATAATGTCTTATGGCTATGTGGGAGAAATGAATAGACCACGTAAAAGCAAACCTCTGTTTTTCATAGCCCCTGTAGCAACACAGGGAAGACAGTCAGTGAAGAGAGAATTTCCCTCAGCGAAAGTTTTCCATCAGGTTTCCAAATGTCAGGGAAAAAAGTTGTTTGATTTTTGCCCTCCTCCATAACTTGAATGTTAAATCTGCCAAGCCCTGCCTTGACAAGCAAAAGATAAGAGACAGAATATCCCACTTGGCAGCAGAGATGAAATAATTTCATTCAGGTTTATCTCTCTTTCCTGGGTGATGACTAGCACTGTGGCAACAGCTTTTCTCAGCCTGTTATCTGTTTTGGTCTCATCGGGGCACCGGCTTCTCAGTTTAATGTGTTCTGTAATTTATGGAGTGGAGTTCAAAAGTTATCTCCTTGGTGTGGTGCTAAGGTTGAAAGCATAATTCCTAATGAGGGGAAATTGCTGTTTCTTGGGGTCTTGAACTTCACACAGTTGGATAGAGCTTTTTTTTGGTAACAGAAAACACTTGGTGCTTAAGGTCTGTCTGCTCTGGTGTCCTGACGGTGGCCAAAATCGCTGCTACAAGGAGCAGCTGAGAGGCTGCAGTGAATTACAGGATTTCGGGGGGAGACAGGACCAGGACCTCTGAGCATGTGCTCTTCAGAAGCCAGCCAGGCAGGTTAACACCGAAGCCTTGGTGGAATACAGTAAACTGGAATATCTGTATCACTGGAGGTGTTAAAGAACACGTTTGTTGTTCGTCATCTAGGAATGGCATTGGTAGAGCTGGTCCCATCAGAGGGTAAAAGTGGGCTAGATAATCCCTGACGGCTTCTGCCAAAGCGGTGTTCCCCTGGGAAATGCCTCTAAAGGGCTGGTCTGTGGCGGGGCTTTCCTCAGGATGCCATCAAAAACTCCCGAGTACGTCGTCCTGCAAAGTGAAAGGGTTTCTGAGTATGAAAACTGAAATCATTTACTCGCTGGCTGTTGCTTCCCTTTTAGTGAAAAAGAGCATTAGCTGGTATATTATGCGGTAGCCATTGTGCTGGCTGATAAAACAGAGATAACTTTCATATGATGGTTCGCAGGGACAAACTACACAATGGAAAGCGTGTTTGAGCAGCCTGACTTTTATCTGACGATCGGCGCTGGGTTTTCTCTGGAGCATGGTGCCCCTTGGGGCTCGGCAGCTGGCCCGTGAACGGAGCCTGCGGGCACATGGGGACACGGCACCGGGTCTGCACGAGAGCCTTGTCGACAGAGAGGGCTGGAGAACACAAGTTGAACATCGAGAGTGTGTGTGCAGGGAGGGAAAGCTCGATGCCAGCAGAGCTCCCCTGCACTTGCATGGAAGAAGGCTTGCAGATATTTCAGTATGCCAGGCATTTTGGTTGATCTCTCCTGGAAAGGAGATGTCCTCTGAAGAGTATGAGGCAGATCTTCACACTGGCATCTGATTTGTGAGTCTTAAATAGCAATTGCTGGGTGATTTGCCAGCAGCGGAACAGCACTGCTTGTGCTGCCGATGTGATCAAAGGGAGAGGGTGAGAAGGACAGATGCTTCGCAAGCCAGAACTTCAAGAAAATCCATCTCAGTTAAAGTTCATAAAAACTGATCTTAGCTAACAAACCCTGTAGGGTGTCTTTAAATACCACAGCCTTGAGCAGCAGTCTGTACTGAGTCATGCCTGGGGATTGCTGTTATTAGGGGATATTATGAGGGCTAGGAAAAGGCAGAGCAAGATACAACCACACACACACACGCACACACACAAAAAGACCAAATGCTGTTAGGTATCCAAAATCAATCTTCTGAGCCTGGGTGTTGTTTCCAAAAATCTCTGAGGGGCTCGGGGCAGGTTTAGTCTGATGGTGGCTTGTCTTGGCCCTGCGCAGCGGCAGTCGTGCTGCGCTGTGGATGCCGGCCTCGTACGGACTGCCTTGGCATAGCAAAACTTATCTCTCTCTTCACCTTGTACCTTCAGAGATCTGGCAAGGAGTGCTTTGATGTAAGACCTTTTGTATACATGGAATTGTGCAGGAAGAGAGATTTTTTTTTTTCTGAAACAAAAATGCCTTCTTCCAAATTAGCTTAGTTTACTGCTTACGTTATCCGCTTCGAAAAGGCGTGTGCTCATGCCAAATACCAGTGTCTGCACATAGATCCTGGCAATAATGAATCTGCTGTCCATTTGCACCCTGCCTTGTTCCAAAATAACATTCATGTCTAGACAAAGGATGCAGCTCACCTGTAAGGCTTGGCTATCCCCTCTGTTTGTTTTGCTATTGCATAGTAATTAAGATATTAATTTATTTTGGAGGATTCCAAGGAATGCCTCTGCAACCCCAATGTTTATATAAGAGAGAAAGAGAAATTCATAATTTATTGAATTTGTGTGTGTTCTGCTGGGCTTATTCATTGGAGGAACATGCTAAGTGATTTTTTTGTATCCTAGTAACCAACTATGGTTGCTTTTCCATGAATAATCTTTATAGTTTAACTTGACCAGCCAAATCTAGAAGAGAAAACTCAAGTAAATTAAATTTATCAAGGCAAATAATTACAAAGCACAGATAGCTTTTTGCAGGTGAGAGAGAACAAATTTTTTTCTCCCTCATTTAACTACATAATAATCAGACTGACAGATGCTGTCTGGAGAGTCTGATTTTACTGAGTAGAACAATAGTGGACGTTTGAGTCCTTACGAACTGAACTTCAAAACTTAATTTGTTTAATATTCATAATTAATGAATTGGTTAAACCAGTCCTTTCCTCCCCCAAATGAGCAATGTGTTTTCAGCACTTCCTGTGCAGATTATTTCCCTTCTATGTTACAGGGGTGCCAGGGTGGGGAGCCCGGGGTGGGGGTGCCCCATGGCTCGGCATGCCCAGCTCTGCTGCCGGCTCATCTGCCTCACGAAGACACTGTGAGACTTGGTTACTAAAATGCTTTGCGAAGCCCCTTCTCCCTGAAATGCCACCCCCACGTGGAACAGCCGGAGTTTATGACTTAATAGAAGTGTTGCATTTTTCTCCTTTAAAATTTTATTTTGATTAAAAATTAGCCCCTTTTCAAAATTGAGTTTTGAGGGATCGTGTTTCTTTTGAAATGCCTCTTGCTCTCAGAAATATTAAAAGCTAATTTTAGAAGCAAAACAAAAATAAAAATTTGATTCCCAGCTCCCTGAACATGTTTACTATTTCTCCCACCCTCTTCAAGCATTCAGCTGACCATCTCTAAGCAGAGGGCAGGGGTACATTCCTTCCAGAGAGGTCAAAACCACTTCTCTTTTTAAAACAAACTATTTTCAAACCATCTTTTTGTATGCATTCCTATTTAGTAAATGTTTATACACCCATGCAAAAAACCCACTCCTGTAAATGCTGAAATCTACAGGCACGCCAGTAGAATCAGTCACCAAACCATGTCAAGCAGCCCTGAATTAACTGCTCAGATTATCCTCTGAAATGAGATGAATGGTTCGACCTCAGGAGGCAGTCCCAGAAGGAGGGAGAAGCTTTCCTTGTGTGCATCTGGACCTTGACCGTATTTTCGCCCTCCCTGATTTGCTCCCCACCTCTTGTATCTCGAACACAGCCCTGCGTCGAGTAGCCCTTGTTTCCTCCTTCCCAATGGACTAAAGGTGATGGGCAGAAATGTTCGCTAGGTCGGTGCTGAGGACCTGCCTGTGCTGTGGTTCCTGTATTTTCCCTTTCTGTGCCTATATTCCTGCGCTGAGCCAGAGCATCGCTTTGCAGTGTTGCTGTTGTGCATTTCCAGCTGTCATTCATCACCACAGATACATCACCTCGGGTCTCTGCCCTACCAAGTCAATGCTCTTCCAAAGCTCTCCCTTGTCTTCTTCGTAATCTGTGTGCTGGGAGCAGAAGTTGTGACTTGTCTCTCGCTGTGGCAATGAAAGAGTAGCTGAAGGGAGTGGTGCTGCCTTATAGCTCACCGCTCTGCTGCCTTGGGGGATTGTAGGTTTTGAGACCTGAGATGCTCTTTCTCCGGGGAAGTGACCGTTTCCTCAAACAGCTGTTTGGGCGAGGCATGGTTGGTGGCAGAGGGGGTGTTTGGGGTGTAGTCACAGCACTGCCTGGGTTCCACGCCAGGGAGCAGCCCCGGGACTGGGGAGAGGGATGGTCGAGGTAGACGTGCCAGCTGAGCTCCATCCTTCTGGTGGCCCCATGCAACCCCGGGTGCATGTGCACTGGGGCTTTGCCCCATGTGGACATGTAGGTCCAACAAAGAGAAGGAAGAAATCTCCCCATCCAAAACACCATGGGCCTGCTCCACTGTCACAGGACAGGGAGCTGCAGGAAAACATTTTGCATTCAGCAGTTACTGTTATGCGAAATGACGCATCAACGCAAGGCAAATGGGAAAGATGGGAGCAAAAGGCCTTTAGGCACAGGCCTATGCCTTGTGCAGTGCTTGAGGAATACCGTTCCCGTGTCGGGGGAGGCTCCCGGTGCTGCCTCTGTGGCTTGGACAGGTTCATGGGTTGGCCGGGTTTGCTTTGGGGAGGCTCTGCTGGTACTGCCCCACCAGCAGCTCCTCCTTCGTAGGCACCACCTCCAGCTAGTAAGATGCTGTGTTGCAGCATCTTGTGTTCTCCAAGCAAAGGAAGCTTTGCAGTCAGACAGCTTTTCTATGCCACTAATACATGACCATGTGGCACTGCTTCTGTGCAGGTTTAGCAACGGTGTGAAATGTTTCTGCTGTTGATCCTACTTGACCAGGTGGCCTAGAAAAACCTAACGGGGCACGGGAGGACACAGCGCTGTCCCACCGAGCCCTGCGTGCGTAGGAGGCTGAGCTGGAATGCATCCCCGAATTTGCTGCGGTCAGGCAGGCACCTGCTCTGCCCTGGGGCTGTCGATGGGCAGAAGGTTGGCTGGTCCCATGTCCCAGGCTCCGTCTGAAAAAAGCCGCGGTGGTGCTAATGACGGGGGCTTTCTCATTGTGAACCGTTGGTTTTAACCACGTCATCATGCACAAAAGTGTGGAAATGGAGGGGTAAGGAGGGCTAGATCAAGGCACGGTGTACATCCCAGGGTGATGCTGAGGACAGGCTGTGCTGCTTCCTGGCCCCTTTCCCTCCTAGAATCTGCCATGAGCAGCTCTTGCAAGCAGCAGGCTGGCTTCTCCAGCAAAGCATGATGAGTTGGTCTTTGGTAGGTCTGCCTGTCCCTCAGGAAAAGCTCAGACACGTACCAAAGCAGGTGCACACCTTGCTGTGGCACACGCAGCATGCCGGTGCTGGAAGTCCTCTGTGGACCAGAGCCGACAGAGCTGTGCCAGGGTGGACATTGGCCATTACTGTTTATATGATTTTCAGCATTATTTTTAGACATCTTGAGTGCAATTTGCTTCAGCTGAAGCCACTTCCTCGATGGGCTGACAGATGAGGCGTTGGGCGGACGGGAGCGTGCCTTTCTGTAGGGTGTGAGGAGGTTTCAGGGAAGCAGAGCCTCTTCCCTCCTGCCCGCAGCAGGTTGCTGTGATGAATGAGCTGCTCAGGAGAGGGCTTTCCTGCAGCTCTTCAAGTGCCTGCTCTGAGTTGGTACTTCAAGAAGGCACTCGGGGAGCAGTGGCACCTGTAAAGCCCAGTGTCCTGTGGATTCGGGACCAGGGGAGAGGCTCTGTGTGGGTCCATTTTGATGACATCAGGCTTTCTGTACATTTGGCATCCCTTTCTCAGCATGTTTCCAGCTCAGGAATCCCTGGGAGATGGTGTGAGTGGCACCCGCAGCATGGGAGACACTTGGTGCCATCTATTTTGAAGAAGCAGAGGGACAGCATGTGTTCGTGCCGCTGCCTGTGTTTGACTGTGGCCAGAACCACCAGAGGCTCTAAGCTGTCAACATGTAATTGTCTATTTTTTTGTCTGGTAATAAAATTTTGTTCTACCAAGGAAAAAAAAAGAACCACCCAAAGAGAAACAAATTCTTTCTCTCCACAGTTTTTCATATGTGATTTATAGGTGTGTTTTTCCAAGTAAATCCAAACAAGGCCAGTGACTGAATTAAAGTTTGATTCAGTTAATTGAAACAAGAGCCATCTGGGTGGAAATGGGAGGCTTCAGACAGCTGTTTATATTGTTTCATGTGGGATTTCTAAAATTTCCAGTTCCACAGTTACTAAGGAGTGTGCTGTTTGGCTGTACAGTGGGGTTTTATAGGTGTAAATGACCTATGGAGAATACAAAAAAACCCCACCCCACAGCCATAAAAATAACAACAGCTCGCAGCTCTGTGGTAAACTGTTTTGAAAAGTATTCACCAAGTGTGCTCTGCTGAACGAGGATCCAAGTTCCACCTTAAAAAGGTGGGAAAACATGATGAAAACCAGTTCTTTGCATTGCCTGGACCTCCCCTGGGAGGCAGGCAGGCATCCTGGGGTGAGCAGTGCTGCTTGTTTGCTGCGTAATTCACACGTTTGCCCCATCTCTTGGGAGATTCCTTCTTCTGGGGGAGGGAGAAAAAAAGGCCTTTCACCTTTTTCTGGCCAAAAAAAGCTGACATTGATCTTCAACAATGCAAGGAATTGTCTCTCATCTCCAGATTTCTTCAGTTCACCTGCCTTCATCATCTCTCGGCTGGGGTACCACAAAGGGAGAGCAAAGGGAGCAAAACGTTGATGTTGACTTAGGTCTACTGGGGCCAAATCCCGCTGGCGTTAAGAAGATTGACATGGGGACTTAAAAATAAACCTCTCTTGCTCAAATCCTTTTTTTGTGTTGAAATAATTGAAGACGTTAGAGATGAAGAAAGGGGCTGAGGTCATTGTGTGTCCACTAACGGTATGACTGTATTTTCTTTTGTTTGGACAGTTTAATATCTTGAAGTGGCTCTTGTTTCCTCTTATTAATTCTTCTAAATATCATGAAAAAGGATCTCACAGCTCAGCCATGCGGCAGCCAAGTGTTGCACAACCACCTGCTTCTCGGACTGGCTTCATAGCTTAGCAGAAAACTATGCATTTAAAAAAATTTCAAACAAGGAGAAAAGGATGTGTCTTTTTTTAGTGGAACATTTTCCTCTGCTTCTGGACCAGCAAAGAACTCTCCTCTGTTTTTTTTTCTTTTTTCTTTTTCTTTTTTTCTGTTAAAGATTTTTGGCTTTATTTCTGAATATGTATTGTGTTAAGAAAAAGCTGTAGCTGATTTGTCTGAATGTTAACTAAAACAGCCAACAAAATATGTGATATTATTGTACAGATTGGACTGTACTTGATTTAAGTGAAATAACCAGCCCTTCAGATCACTTGGAAAGAGAGTTTGGCCAGTATTAAATTTATTTTAAAATCTCTCTGCTGGGAGAGTGTTGGCCTCGGGCACCAGCCCACCCAGCGCAGGCTGGCTTCAGCCCCTGTGCAGTTACCTGTAACCCATTACAATTCCCACTACCAAAACCCCCGTTGTTCTTTGCGGTGCCTCCAGGGAAGCGAGCCTGTCAGAGTGGAAGAGCTGAGCTTTCCCCCAATCCCCAATTTAATTATAACCAGTTATGCCCATCACTTTGCCTGGTTTTGGATTCTTTACATATTGTTTCGGAAAAGCTTAGTGCAATTGCAGCCTTTGTATATATAAAATATAGGATGATTGAAGACCTGGCCACTTCTTTATTTAGCTTCTTCAGCCATGCGTTCCTCCCAAAGCATTTTCCCTTCTCGGTGCCAGATCACTGTTTAAACTGTATGTAAATATAAAAAGAACTGTGGACAACATTTAAAAATGCTGCACCATGTTGGGAGCAGGGCTTGCTGGAAAGAACATCTTCCTAGAGGCCTTTTTTCCCCTTTTCCTGTGGTTTTATGGCTCCTTTAGGGCAGATCAAAAGCCCTGTGTGGGTGCCACCATTAAGTCTAATGGCTCTCTGGTTATCCATCACTGTTTGGACTGAAATAGCTCCACCGTTTTTCTTTTAAACTGAATTCGTTCCTGTCCTCTGAGTATAGAGAAGTTATAATTAGGAGGAAAAAAAGAGACCCTCAGAACCGCTATGAAGAGAGGAGATAAAGACCAAAGAGGCTTCTGTAACAAATCTGAAGTAAAGAGAAATAGCAGGTTTGTTCTCTTTATCATAAGATTTTCTTGAAAAAAGTTGAAAGTGGAACTGAATATCCAGGCTCTCTTTTCTGTGCCTGTAGCATCGCTCCGAGTGCTGCTCTCGCCCCTTTTCTGCAGCTTTTCTTCTCTGTTGTCCCAGAGCTGGACAATTCCCGTGCTTACGGGAAAGTTTTCTTGTGTTTGTACTGAGTGTGGAAAACACGCTCGGGTCATAAGGCTTCTTGGCTTGAGCATCACGCACCCCACCTGCGTCACCGGCGGCACAGCTCAGCTGCAGGGTATGGTGTGTGTGGTACCCACACACGGTGCGCTACGCACGGTACACGTGCAGGGTACGGGGTGTACGGTGCACACGCTGGGTGCGGTGCGTGTGGCACACACACAGGGTATGGTGCATGTGGTGCACACGCTGGGTGCGGTGCGTGTGGCACACACACAGCGTATGGTGCATGTGGTGCACACGCAGGGTGCGGTACGTGTGGCACACACACAGGGTATGGTGCATGTGGTGCACACGCTGGGTGCGGTGCGTGTGGCACACACACAGCGTATGGTGCATGTGGTGCACACGCTGGGTGCGGTGCGTATGGTGCACACACAGGGTATGGTGCATGTGGTGCACACGCAGGGTGCGGTACGTGTGGCACAGACGCAGAGCCAGGGAGGGCTGACGGCACATCGTGTGTGCTGGCCTTTCCCCAGACATGCTTTTGGGAGGTGGGAAGGGCATGAGTATAAATTGTATAGAGTCTGAATTCAGAGGGATGAAGACAACGTAAACCCTGGCTTTTAGGGTGTTTTCAGAGAACAATGCATCGAAAGCCAGACTAAATGACCACTATTAATTTTCAAATCCTCTCTTTCTCCCTATTTCGCAAGCTGTCTTCCTGGTGCAGTGCCCTGACGCTGCCTGTCTGTAGGGGATGGGTGGGTTTCCTGCATCAGGGAGACAACAAAATTCTTTCCCTTTTCTTGTTCCTGTCTCTGCTGGAAGCAACACACTGACGGGGTGAGGGAAGGATGTGCCAAGCTCCAGAGCTCTTTCCGTAAGCCCTTTCCGTAAGCCCTGTACTGAAACCATGGGATGGAATAAAATTGCCGCTCTGAGGATATTAAAATGGAATGCATTTCATTCTCCAATTTAATTAAAAGCTATTAACATTGGAATGACATGGTCACTATTTGTAAATCCCCAGTGCAGATGACTTGGTACAGCTGGTCAGGAGAAAGGAGGTTCGATGGAAACAGGGAGTCTGTTTGCATTAATGGTCGTTACGTGCTCCTCTGGCGGCGAGGGGAGTGGGTGAGGGCATGGGCCGTTTCTGTGTCGGTGATTACGCCACTCGCGTGTTCTTGCAACTCTTCAACAAATCACACTCATGGTTGGAAAAGGAAAGCACCAGTTCAGAATGATGCTGTTTAAACATAAAGCATTGCTCTGAAAAACAGTCCTGAGCTGTTTATACTGTCTGTAGGGCACAAGTTGTCTTGGAAGTTAAGAATTAAGGAATAGAGAAGAACTGGGGGCAAGGGGACAAACCCAGATTTGTTTTTTAATCTGTGAAAAATATTCTAGCTAGGATCTTTTCTGTGCAGTGTCATTAACTGGGAGCATACGATGAGTCTCCCACAGACACATCAACGAGGTCCCTCCCCACCTCAAAGCGAGAGCCGCGTGGTCGTCTGGAGCCTCGAGGGACCAGCAGCACTCACTAACACAGCAGGTTTTTTGGGTCCCTTGTGTTGCTCTTAGGCTGTGTCTGCGGTCTCTGCTGCAGCAGTGAATGCTGCTGGCTTGGAGCAGGGAAGAAGGGGAAGGGATCTCTGAGACAGACCCCAGTGGTACAATAGCCTATAAAATGAAGAATGTCTATCTTGATGCCATGAAAATCTGTATTAGAGCTAGGCTGTAGAGCATTGAAACCACTGAGGACAAAGTCCTTAGAGAAAAAGACGCCCTGACATATGTACTGTGGGACTGTCCTCCAGTCAGGCTGTGAAAAAAGGAAATGCACAAGGAGATGGTGCCTGACATAACACCAAAGGCAGTGTTGAAATGGGATCCTTGGATGTTGGCCTGCCAAGCTGGGTTTAACTTGCAGCAAGCACAATGCACTTGATTTAAGAAAATGGATGCATGGGAAGGTGGAAGTGGGCTTCAGACCTGCCCAAAGTAACATCTATTAGGAAAAAAAAAAAAAAAGTTTAGCATTGCAAATCCATGGAAATGGGACCTCATTTCTGTATGAATTTAGTAAATCAAAACAGAATCTAACCGCCCCAGAGAACATAAGGGTTTTCGTCCATGTCTCTGCTCCTCCCCTCCCATCTTTGGGTCTCCAGCTGAGTTAATTCCTCGAGAGCAGCCTTCCTAGCCTGATGTGTTACATCTTTTAGCGCTCTCTGCTTTATGGTGCACTTTGTTGTCTGTTTCTAGAAAGCAATGAAAATAATAAATCACAAAAATACATATTTTAATTGCTGACTGACAAGCTGAGCATTTAGATTTGGAAAATATTTACCCTCCCAACCCAACAGTCCTCAGGAACCATTTGTGGAGTTGCTTAAACAGATGTCAACTGCTTGCTTCCCATTGCTTTTGATCATTGCCCAAAACTGTGCTATGAACTCTGAGTTTGGGACTAGAGGATAAACTGAGCTGAGCAGCCCTCTGCTCTCCCCAAGTTAAACGTAACTTTGTAAAAAAGGTAACAATTTTGCAAAAACATAATACATCAAATAAGAGGCATGGGTTTGCTCTCCTGGTGTATGAAATCATATGCACTGCATGTGCAGCATATTAGTGAGAACATGGTCCAAAAATTCCCGATGAGAGCTATAGTAAGAGTGGCTGATGTTATTTTTGACAAGATGTTTTTGTCTTTAGCCAGTAGCCAAAAGTTTCATCTAGTTTTGCATCCCATATTTTATGACTTTCAAATCCCTGACATCTTTCAAAGCTCTTTGGCTCGTGAGCATGGCCTTCTGACTGACACGAGCCAGTGGAGTTGGGTGTCGAGGCCGTATAACGGATTACAATAAACTGTGCCGTTTCCAAGGCTCCTCATCTATCATGTGGCTGCTTTCATCGCTCGCACCGAAAGACTTAAGCAGGGATTATGGCATGAACCCTGCCTTTTCTCCATCCCCGTCCCACTCGCTCTTGCTCTGTCTCTCATTAACCAAGTCTTAAGAATTTGTTACTAGAGTTGCAGACTCATTGACCCAGATTTGCTAATAATATGGGGGAGAGGAGATTTTTTCTGTGCTTAATCACTGGCTTCTGTGTATTCTTAGTGCTATTTATATGCAGGAGAACTAAAAGCCTGTAATAAAGATGGGGCCAACTTTGCAGCAATATTCATGCATGAACACAGTGAGAGGCAAGACAGGAGACAGATGGGGGAACGGGGAGACGGAGGTGAGCATAGGTGGACTTACCTAGACCTGCAGGCCCAGCAATAGATGTTTTTGATAGCAGACCCCACTTCCACGGCCTGATCCACAAGATCATATTGGTTTAGGCCAGGGCTCCCCACTTTGCTCTGAAAATGCCACACCATCAACGTTGTGCACTGGCTTTCTTTGTGTCAAGTTTGAGTTCATTTACCATCAGAGCAGAGTTTCTTGGCTGCCCACCTGTGCAAGGAAGAAAAAAATCCCTCTAGATGAAAGAATATTTTTCCTTTTTTTCCAGATCAGGAAATTCTATTCTGCTTTTTTTTTTAGTTTAAAAGATCTTTCATTTACACATGATGAAAGGAGTTATCTCATTAAATCAAATGAAAATGTACAGCCCAGCTAAGGCAAAACATCTTCAGCCTAGCAAAAAGAAAAAAAAAATGCAATAACAAGGCCTGAAAACTTTTACAAGACACAAGAAAACTGTTCAGTGTGGTGTTGTGGTAGGTAGGCACAAAGATAAAGAGACATGTAGACCTATCAATAGAAACGGAAAAGCAATGTTGAATGCAGAAGTGATAGGTCACCGTCACCCCACAGTTTACAGGCGGAAGGAAGCTGGAGAGGGCTTGAAGATGTGTCCACATTTCCGAAAAGCAAAGTCAAGCAGAAGGTCTGGAAGTGGGTTGGGAGTGTTTTCCTGCCTGATCTGGGAGAGCGGTGGCTCTCCCCAGTCCTTGGGGCTCTGTGATCACTTCTAGGTTGTGGAAGATTTGCTATCGGTGCTGTTCATCCTTGGAGCAGGCCTTCTGTCATGGTTTATTTTCTGCTTCAAGCCAGCTGGTGGATCTTGGAGAGAGACATCGGTGTTTCAGCTGTGCTAAACCATCTTTTGGCTCTGATACTGGTGTCGTGCTGTGACGTTCGGTGAACCAGGAGGGCTAAGCCCTGGCGTTGGCTTTCCTGTCAAGGCAACCATTCTTTTAAATGATGTGGTTGAACTTTGCATTTATATGACCTCCCCACTGCAAGGAAAGGGCTTAATTTGAAAGGAGCAAGGATGCAGGAGTTTGTTTCTTGCAGACATGGCAGGAGACAGGGGATGGAGCAGTCTGGAAAACACTGCAGGGTCCTGCGGGAATTGCCCGTATTTGCTGGTTTGAGAAGAAGGATCAGAACAAAAGGATTTTGCCTAATGCTGTTCGCAAAATGCCTGTCTGCTTTCATGGAGGAAGGCTTAGAAGAGCAGAATAAATCTGTCATTAGCCTCTGCCTAGAAAAAAATTGATTTTAGCATATTTTTTTTTAAAAACCCCGTAAAATGTTTGGTTTCAAGCATTAGCTGCAGAAGCAAGAGGGTTTTCTTACTTGAAAATCCACGTGGAGACAGGAACAACTTGATTTTACGAGTTAAAGTCAGTCCCTGTTCTCTGCCAGGGATTTTTCTGGACTGTTTTGCAATGAAAAATGTTGTATGTTCATTAGATACTTGCATCGAGAGTTACTTCAGTGCCACAACACACCTTCTTTTAATGAAAAAACAACTCCTATCTTTCCTCCTTCCCAAATTAGTCTCTTCAAAAATGTCACATTTCCTGCAGTTCACTACAGGCTCTTCAATCTCCCCTTAATGCCTCAATTTCTGTATCACTCTTTTGCAAGTGTACCATGTGGGGTTTTTTAGCTACCTGGAAATTTGTCTCAGGTTAGAGGACCAGGCAGGGAGACATCTACATCAAAGCAGGGCTCTGGACTGGTCATGCAATCTACAGGAATTTAAATGGAGGATGTTTATTAATTGTCAAGTTGAGTTTTCCAAACTTTGAGCCAGCAAGACGTGAGAAAATGAGGCCAATTTTTTGTGCCAGCCTTACAGTGGATTTGGTAGCCTAACTTTACAATGAAATTCACACTGGTGAGCGTAGAGTAGGCAACACCAGTGCTTCCTGCAGAGCTCCCTGACGCATTTTCTGTATGTAAAAGAAAAAGAAACGTCCAAGCAGTGCACAAAATTTATATGTGAACAGATTTTTATCTCTTGTTCTCAGAATATAAGATCACGCTGGAGCAGAATCCTGTTTCGTGTTGCTGTTAACGTTTGTTATCTGCAGTAACAGCCTTAGCCTGCTCCTTCCAGCCTCCGGCAAGGCTCCAGCCCGCGCAGGGAAGATGCAGTGGGACGAGCGCAGTGAGGACCGTGCTGTTGCTGGACCGCGCTGTCACTGCCTTGCAGTCTGCGAGGGCTGTTTCCACCAGCTTGTGATCATGCAATGAACTTGACCGCGTTGTCCCCACCTGTTGGGATTTTCCTGTTTCGAAGCAAAAGCCACCTGCCCCTTCTCTCCAGACGCCTTGTTTAATGTTCAACAGGGTTGTTGCAGCAGCAGCAAGCTAATTATCTACTGTAATAGGAAAAAATTCTAATGTTACTGATAAAGCAGCAGCCATAAAGATAAGATGCTGGCATGGTAGGTGGATCCCCTATCGCCTGTGCAGCGAGCGCTGATAGATGGATCTCAGCCTGCACGCTGCTACCTGTCAGCTGTTTCTCTGAACAATGCGGGGAGGCCACGCTCCAGCTGCAAGTTGGTGAGCTCTGTCTCCTGCGAGCTGTTCACCCGCGGGGCAGCGGTCCCAGTAAACTCTGGTCCCTTGGCATCCTTGCTTTACCCGGTGTGCATCCCTGTCTGGCGCCCGGCTGCCCCAGGATTTGCTTGCCGTGTGATCCTGCACATCTTCTGTCATGGATTTCCTTGGAGAGTGTCCTCGGGAAGGGGCTGTGGGAGCCAGGGAATGCCGTTTGACGCGGCGGTTGCAGAGTCAGTACAGACCATGGCTGTACCGGCAGTGCATCGGGAAGGCAGGGCTGTCCTCCTCCGACTGCCAGGCTGCCCTCGCTGTAGCTCTCTCCTGTAGCTCTGGTCTCCTTGAACATTACTCTCTTCTCCCTCATTTTAGGGCTTTCTCTGGTGTTATTCCTGCCTGGTTTGCCTGGGCGAGTGAAGACAGGATCAGTCTGCCTCAAGGCCAGCTCCCCAGCTAAGCACTCTCCTGCGTCCCGTGCCCTGGGGAGCAGCAGCCTTGGAGAGGGCCCTTGCTCCGAGTTCTGTCTGCTGCTGTCGGTGGGATTACAGTGCCACAGCAAACCTGATGCTGCGAACAAATGGGTGAAGAATATGTTTATTTTTGGAACTGGAGCCATGATGAATACGTGGAATTTGTCCAGGGTCTGCCTGCTGTACCTTTTTGAAATGCAAAGTGCATGTTCGTTAAAATACCTCTCCAAAGGTCAGCATAACCTAAGAAATGAATGCGCTGGCCTTTTGGAAAGCCGGTGACGCTTCAGATGTGCAACAGCTACTTGCAGCTAGGAGCTTGGGTCCCCGCAGCCCAAACTGATTTCACTGCAGCCCACGTGGATGAAAATGTTGCCTTTCAGCCAGGGTTTCTTCTGCAGGTTTCAGTGAGGAGGCTTACACCATCCTTAATCCTTCAGTTCCACTTTCCTGGCTTACTTCGTATTTCCTGAAGCCCCATTTGTGTGTTTGATGGACTCATGCTGCGAGCATCGTGTTTGCAGTTGGTGAGAATAGGGATGAAAAATGGAAAACTCTGGAATGAAAAGAAGCAAAATGCTGGATGGGCCTTCAAGACATTACGCAGGGGGACCCATGTCCCATTTGATGATCTAGACAGCCTGCTGACATGCTCACAGGGCTCAGGGACTGAAGTATTTGAGAACCTTACATTTTTTAATCCTGTAATCCTTCTAGCTTCCTGTGAGGTGGAGGAATACTATTACTCTCTCTTTGCCCAAGTAACTAGTGATAGGACGAGAGGAAAAGGCCTCAAGTTGCATCAGGGGAGGTTTAGATTGGATATTAGGAAAAATGTCTTTACTGAAAGTGTTCAGGCATTGGAACAGGCTGCCCAGGGAGGCGGTTGAGTCACCATCCCTGGAGGTGTTCAAAAGACCTGTAAATATGGCACTTCAGGACATGATTTAGCAGACATGGTGATGTTGGGTTGACAGTTAGACTTGATGATCTTAGAGGTCTTTTCCAACCTTAATAAGTTTATGATTCTGTGATACTCTTTCTTAGGCAGGGAAGTGAGGCATAAAGAGAAAAAATTGCTTGTTCAAAGCATTGTAGCATAGTATGTTGGTCTCATAGCTAAAAAAAAAAGAGTTGGTGTAGCTCTTAGCTGCCTGTCCCAGCATCAGGCACCCTTGGGTAGGGTGGCATTCCTGCCACGAGCTGGGCTGTCATCCCACTGGTGGCCTTTTGCGTAGGAAAGCACAGACGGGAGAGGGGAAAGTTTGGAGAAATAGCAGAGGGACTGAAATGTGATCCAAACTGTGGAAGCCGAGCTGCAAATCAGGGCAATTCAAAGGCACAAACATCCTGTTGAGCTTGCCTAGTCCCCGTCAGTACTTAATGAGTAAAGCAAATGCCCAGGCTCAGCTTCGGGCGTGTTTCAGTGGGAAAGCTCTGCCTCCCCTGCCTTGGGTTGTGTCGGGCTTTATTCCTGGTGGCAGCCGGCAGGTGTTCATGCGAGGGGGGAACGGAGTTCTAAATAAATTATGCATTCATTTCCTTCTGGAGACTTCCCTATTGTTTAGCCACAATATGCTTTCCTGTTTTTAAAAAAACAAAACAAAAAAAAAGCCAAACCCTGGCCCCAAGTTCCTCTCTGGCAGGGTGGGCCCAAAGCTGCGTTTGAAGTGGGTGCCCGTGCCATCGCTCTTCCGTCCGTCGCGCTGCTGTCACTGTCACTCCCGTCCCGGTCCTCCGCGCTGTCCCAAAGCGGCGTGAGGGGTACCGGCGTGGGAGCCGTGCCAGAGGGGCCGGAGGGCATCGTGTCCCGCTGTGCTCGGTCTTCACGCGTCTTTTCCCCGGCAGGTGGGTGTGGGAGGAAGGCTGGTGCTGCACAGGGGGTGGAAAGCAGAGGACTCTTGGGGTAGCAGAGAGGAGAACAAAAGCTCTTCTCCCTCCTTCCTCCTCCTGGCCAACACGGGGACATTGAGGCCAGGACAGTCATTTTCACAGGGGAGTTATTTTTAAGCATTTTAGAAAAAAATGCTGCTCAGTGGATTATGAAATGAGACTCTACGTGGGGAGGCTGTTGCCTCCTACACGGGGAGGTGCAGTGTGGAGGAGCAGCACTGAGCCCACCGGCTCCCGCGGGAGGCTGAGCCGGCAGCACCCGTCCGTGGCTGTGCCGAACCCCTGTCCCAGTCCAACAGCACGAAGGCTCTGTGCATCCAGGTGAAAAATGGGGAGCTGGGAGAGGACTCAGCCCTCGCTGGCTGGGGCTGCCTACCCAGCGCCGCGTGCTGGCTGGGCTCCTGCCACCTCGCCTCTCTCTGCCAAGGAAGCCCCAAACCGTCTCTCCTCGGCAGCAGCATCGTCTGTCGGGGACCTTTGCGGGCAGCCACAGGGAGCAGCACCCACGTGAGCCGCGGGTGGGTCTGTGCTCAGAGCAGCCATCTTCTGCAGTTCAGCTCTTTGGCAGGCAAGAAAGGAGATTTCTCCTGGGAATACCCAAGAGAAATAACCGCACCAGCACTGACCCCGCAGAGCCGGGGAACCCCTCCTGCACGGGGAGACCTGGGGGAAGCCTGGCCCCGCACGGCTGCAAGCGGTGCTGTGCAGGCAGGGGGACCGCCCCAAGGGGATTTAACAACTGGGGGGCTTCTCTCCTCCCCGGCTTCCCCGACTCGGCCATCATGTCCCTGGCGTGGAAATGGCAAGCCCCCCACTGCTGTAAGAGCAAGGATGTATTTATTTACCTTAGTGCACGACAAGATTAACCATTACCTTGTGCGACGCAGCAACTGTCACATGCAGTGCGAAGCGATACAAAAGACCTTCTATTCAGCCACTGCATTTGCCTGTCGTAATTTAGGACTGACCTTTTTTCCTGAAGCACACAGGAGCCTTTTGCCTTTGTATTTCTTTGGCTCCTGTTGCATATGCCTGATTTCAGAGGCTGATCCTGTGTTCAGATCTTGCCCGTGACCCCTCTTCTCTTGCGTTTGCAAAGGCAGCAGTTGCTCAGAGCCTCTGTTAGTTCAGGCAGCAAATGCAAGTCCCGGCCGCTCGCTGCCCTACCTGGTAGGGTTTTGCTTGCAAAAAAAGTGTCACAGCTGCAGGTCTCCTGCTGGCTTTCCCAGCTGAGCTCCTGGCATCTTCTGGTGTTTCCTTCCAAGAGAGGAAAGCGTCAGAAAATCCTTCCCTTGTCCCGAAGCAAAGCCAGGGCTTACAGACAGGGAGGAAGCAGCTTGAAGGAAGGGCCAGGCAGGCAGCTTCTAAAACTTCAAACGTGGCAACGTGTTTCAAAATAAATGCGTGCTTGTGATGCAGTTTGATATTTAACAGGATCACTTTGAGTACCCAGGATGCCCTCCATTTTTGCTTTAAAAATGTGCAAAGCCAGGTGCAAAGAGGAGAGTGGGTGGGAAACAGGGAGATCAAAGTGCAGGTAACACACTGGTGCTGGTCATGGGAGCCCTGGTCCCCGAGCAGGACCCTGTGTGTAGGGATACACAAAAGAGGCTGTCTCTGCCTCAGGGAACTTACAGCTAAGGTTTAAGACTAAAAGTTGAGCTTTTCTCATTTCTGCTTCATGCTCGTGTGAACTTCACTTTAGGCCTCAAATCTGCTTTTCTTGAAATTGGTCTCGAAATTGCTATTGACTTTAAATGCTGCAAGATCTCACCCGTAAATTCTCCTTCTCCCATCTGTAAAACGAGGATGGCAGGATTTCTGTGCCATCTGTGGTGCTGTGAAGCTGAAAACAATCATCATTTATAAAGTGCTTTGAGCTCAAATGGGAGGTTCTATGTAAAGACAAGTCTTTGCGGGATGAGATGTTCCTTAATGTGCCAGTTGCATCCGATATCTGAACCAGGGGCTTGGTTGAAAGTTTCAGAGGAACAGCCTGGTGATGCAGAGGTGGTGCTCCAGCTACTGAATGTCTTGGTTTATTTGTGTTGGTCCAAAGCTCCTGTTCATCATTACAAAATTAAGGGACAGAGAAGCCGGTGGCAACATGTCCCCAGAAAATCAGTATCCTTTATCTGCGTTCATCTTGAGCACCTCTGATCCAAATGGCCCACAGTTCTCAGTGTCACTCTGACCACCAGCTGGTGATTTAACAGCACATGCACTGTAAATAGGAAACTCGGAGCCACCGTCACAAGTGTTATGGCTTTCCGAGTGCAATAGGATGCATCTGACAGGAACAAAAGGACGTTCGTTTTCATCCAGCTTTGTGGGGCGTAGAAGGGAAGCTGCCTGACCTTTGCCCCGGGAGCCACATTTGCCTTATAGTTGTATAAAGCTGAGGGCCAAATTGGGGCAACAAGGAGCAGGTTGTGGCCAAGCACAGCATTTGGAGATTAAATAGTGTGGTTCACAGCGAGTAATGCAAAGCACGCGTGGGAAGCCAGTTGCAGTTTCCCGGGTTGACCTAACACATGGCTTGGGTCAAGCACGTCTGACGGAGCTGCTGGTTTCTCCTTTTGCAGACACAAGCCACCAGACCCGCTCCGTCTCCAGCCGCCCCTACTACAGTTTGCCCAACAGCAGCCATGAGAGACGCTCGGTCCTCGCTATCACGGAGCCGCCGCGTTTCCACTCCCAAGCCAAAGGCAAGAACGTGCGTCTGGACGCTCACTCCCGCAAGGCCACGCGCAGGAACAGCTTCTGCAACGGGGTCACCTTCACCAACCGGCCCATCCACCTCTACGAGAAGGTCAGGCTGAAGCTGGTGGCTGTGCACCATGGCTGGAGTGGGGCCCTGCGCTTTGGCTTCACCATTCATGACCCATCACAGATGAGCTCTGATGAGATACCAAAGTACGCCTGCCCAGACCTAGTGACCCGACCCGGATACTGGGCCAAAGCTTTGCCAGAGAGGTTTGCTGTGAGAGACAATATCTTGGCCTTCTGGGTTGACCGTCATGGAAGAGTATTCTACAGTATTAATGACGAGGAGCCAATATTGTTTCACTGTGGTATTAAAGTTTCTGGTCCTCTCTGGGCACTCATAGATGTCTATGGAATTACCCATGAAGTGCAAATACTAGGTAAGTGTGTGTTTTGACCCGTGGCTTGCTCTTCTGGTTACTCTTTCCACAAAGGCATGATCACAGAGAAAAGATCCGTGATCTATCTGATTGATAATTTCTATGGGACACTTAAGAAAACTAATTTACTGTTGGTTTTGTACCTCAAATTAACCATTTTTCTTTTGCCAGCAGCGGGGATCCAGAAAGCAACATATTTCAGAATGTCAGTGATGGAAAGTCATAAGGCTTTGCATTATAGCAGCCATGTGAAGGGATAAATGGAAATCTTCACATTTAGCTTTAGCCAGCCTTTTCTGAGCTAGATGTGCTGCTATGGCCTGGAAAAACATAGTGCTGCTTCACAGCAAGGTTGTAGGGACTGAGGACACAAAGGTGACCAGCTCTGGCTTCCCCTCTTCTTCCCCAGCTGCCAATTACTGCCAGTCCACTGGAAAACTATGACCCATTCCCCGAGAGTTTCCTGGCGCCCTTCCCCAGCCCCTCTCTCAGCTCTTGACCTTGGTGCCCACCTTGGTGCTGGCTGTTTAACAGGCTATGTTTGCAGACGTAACCCGACTTACCCTTTCCTTACTCATGGGCATCACTGTACGCCTGCAAAGCACCGCTGCAGCGCAGGATGCAGCCCGCCAGCTGACGAGTGATAAGTAAATGCAGCACGAGCTCCCGTGTGCTTCGGGATCCTTGGCAGATTGCTGCATTTGGGTGGTGCCCGGCTGATTTACAACCATCGTCCTTGGGGAGGGCTGCAAGGGGGAATGAATTTGTTCCCGTTAGCAAACCAAGCTGATTGCCATGGAACGACTGTCCTTTCATGACTTTTACAGCATTGAAGTTTCAGATTAATTCCGTGTTAGATGGAGTGTTTTGAACTGGTCTGCATCACAGGGAATCCTTTTAAAATACAGAAGTGTTGCCCTTTCCCAGAGGCTCCTAGGAGCTTATTTAGTTTTGACAGCCAAATTAAGCTGTACCTGCTCCAGGGGATGGTGCCTCCATGCTCACACCGAGCAGGCACCAGCGATCAGCTGTGAAATGGTTAGTCTGGTGAGCAGGCAGCTTCATCACATATTCTTCTGAACGGTACCAATTATTTTACAGGCGAGAAGGCTATACATAAACAACACTTTGCCCTGCCTGCTCTGCCTCAAATGTGTAATTAAACCTTACCAGTAGCTTATCCTGTAATTGCAGTTGCGACATGCTCCAGCCTCTGGTGCTCATCACAGAGGTGAAGGAGCATTTGCTGTATTGGGCAGTGCAGCTGCTTCGCCAGAGCAGTCCTTCTTCCTCATTAGATTATAGTTAGAAAAATAAAATGCAGCTTATTTCTGCTCTGCACCCCTCAGTCCTACCTGCAGTGTTCAAATGTGCAGAGTGAAAGACTCAGCCTGAGGGCACCTGTACCCTGGTATTTTTTTAATCAAAGTCCCAAGCCCCACAAACTGCCCCAGAAATCAGGGTGGTGCTCAGCCATTCGGGGCACCAGGGGACCCAACCTTCTTGCTACAGACGTGGTGGTGTCATAGCGGACGTGTTTGTCTCTCTGCCTCATCCTCCCAAAATTTTGCAAGTCAAGAAAGCTGTGAAATACAGCTCAAATACAGATGCACAAAATGCATCTTTCAGCACTGTGAAGCTTGGATGTATGTTGTTCATCTGTGGGAGCATTTCTTGCCAGACACCCTGTGCTGGCTAGAAGCAGCTGGTCCAGCCATCAGCCTACACCGGTGGCCTCTCCTGCATGGGCTTCTGTGCGAAGGGAGCTTCTGCTTTGCAGCTGCTGGATGGATTCGGGTGTTCTTGCTTCTTTGGTAAAAGCCTGGTGATTTCCTCCTCTAAGGAGCAGGCAGTATTGGTGCTGAGATGCTTCTCCCCTCTCCGTCTTTGGGAAGACCAGGAGTCTGCTTCATTCATGCACTCTTAACTCCCATGCGTGTTGCCTTTGCTGTGCTGGTTAATGCCTTGCTTTCGGAGCAAAGTGTCCGAGCCGCCCGGGCCAGTGCTGGAGGCAGAAGGCAGGGCACTCCTGAGCCACCCCACACCTTTGAATCCCTTGCCGGCCTGGCATGGCTGAGGCAAAAAGCTGGCAAATTAATTAGGAGTCAGCATCCTCGCTTTCCCTTTGCTGTGAAAGAGGAAAATAACTCTCTGCTGTAGAAATCTTCTTTGTAACACCTGCAGCAAGTAGCTTTTATGATAAGCTCTCAGTTCAGAATCTCTACAGTGGTGTGAACACCCCTGGGATAGGAGGCTTGAAATCTTCTCATATGGCCACAGCTGCGCCTGGACGCCTCACAGCTGTAAGGCAATGACAAGGAGTGTGAAAAGAATATCTATTCGTGCTTCTGCTCCTTTGCCCATCGCTGTGTTGTGGATTTGGCTTGCACAAGAGCTTTGGACAACAAGATACTGAGTTGTTTTCTTCTTTTACAGAGCAACCTCAAAGCTATTAGAACCCTCTACTGAGAAAGCTGTAGGACCACACTGGTTTACAGCTGCTCCCAGTTCACGAGGGCGAGGAGCTCCCATATTACATGGGTACTCCATAACACTTGTTTTCCCTCAGCTAGTGCCAAGATGCAGCTATTTCTTGGCATGCTGCCTGCTCCACATGTGACTCTCCACCACTAGCTGTTCATTAGTGGTTGGCCTCTAATTTTTCCATTGTTTTTCCATTCAGAGGAACAGAATTCAGATAATCTGTAGGCTGAAATAATAACAATTGTAACCACAAAAGTAGGCAATAGTATCTTGAGTCTAATGTCCCTGTCACTGGGTTTATCTCACAGATAGCATGTTTGCAGAGACCATGACCACTGCCCGTCTCAGCACTGCCCGTCTCAGCACTTGCCTTCCGCAGAGCAACCATGATTCAGCCAACTTCAATAACAACGAACTGGAGAATAACCAAGTGGTGGCCAAAATTGCAAACCTAAACCTAAGTCGGGTTCCAGGACTCGCGACAGACAACCACATCATCCCCTGTTGCCCAAACCGACGGCAGCGTGCCCAGGGGGTCCCAGCCTTCCTGGACACAGACCTGCGATTCCACCCCACCCGTGGACCTGACATCACCTTTTCTCAGGACCGGATGGTTGCATGCACCAACTGGCAAGAAAGCAATAGGACTTTGATGTTTTCTGACCGGCCTTTGCACATCGGTGAAAGCCTCTTTGTGGAAGTAGGACACCTTGGGCTGCCATACTACGGGGCCCTTTCATTTGGCATCACTTCTTGTGATCCGAGTACTTTACGGACAAATGAGCTCCCAGCAGATCCGGACTTTCTCTTGGACCGCAAGGAGTACTGGGTGGTTTACCGAGCGTTCCCGGTCCTCAACAGCGGTGACATTCTCAGTTTCATGGTCTTGCCGAATGGAGAGGTGCATCATGGGGTGAACGGAACCAGCCGAGGAATGCTAATGTGCGTGGACACCTCACAGTCTCTCTGGGTGTTTTTTACAATCCATGGCGTAATCAACCAGCTCAAAATATTGGGTAAGTGCAGCCAAAAGAAATGATAATGGGGAGCACCTGGCTGGTGATGTTTCCTGGGCCAGAACAGGAGCAGTGGCTTTGTATTCACAGCGTTGCCTTTAGCAGGTGCTCACGGGTGTGAGGAAGCAGGTCCTGATCTCGCCTTGTGCTTGAAAACAAGAGTGAGTGAGACATGGTCGCTGTCACACAGATGTATGCAGTCACCCAGAAAAGGACGAGACTTGAGAGATAAAATAAGCAGCAGGTAGGGAGGCAGAGATGGCTGATTTTCAGAGGATTTGTTTTAAAAAGGGATTCTTTATAAACCCCCTAGTCCAGCCAACAAGTATGAAACTCTTGCCTTGGTAAGGGCGATGATTTCTGTGAGCGCAGCTCGGGTTTAAGGATGTGTGTTGCTGGTGGGCAGTAATCGCTCCCCACGCACTGCCACAGCTTGGGTATCAGGTGTCACTTTTGATCTATTGCTGGTGACCAGTTACAGTGCTTCTCCTTTCCTCTTGTTAAGGATTCTGTCAGAAAAGCAGATGTTGATGATTTTGTAAAGCAGGTTTTTCTCATTTAAAGCAATGCCTTTTCCCACCTGCCCCTGACCTGACAGCGAGACAGCGATAGCTTGAGGCCACTGCTGCTGGAGAGACTGGGGCTGCAGGGAAGTAACTTTACACCCCAGGTGGCGGCTGTCAGATAACCTGGTGCTCGCTTCCCTGAAGCACCAAACAGAAGTTGTACAGTGGTGTAGTGAGGTCCAGGCCACGGAGATGACACCCAAACTCATGCATCTGTATTGTTACTAAGGGGCAGCCCTTTACTGGGCAGCTGGACTCTCTCCCAAAGCACCCTCCGCAGAGGGGGTGGATGCGACTGGCCGGGCTGAGGGGCGTTGAGCTGGGGTTGGGGTGCCCGTCAGCCCTGTGGCAGGCTCAGCTCTCCCTTGTGTTTGCAGGCACTGTGCAGTCCAGCCCAGTGACCGTCTCTCCCTCAGGATCCCCGGGCGGCTCGCAGTACGACAGCGACTCGGACATGGCCTTCAGCGTGAACAGGTCGTCGTCTGCTTCAGAGTCATCGCTCGGTAAGGAGAGCCCAGCCCTCGGCACCTGGCTGTGCTGGCTGCACCAAGACACGAGTCTGGGCTGACAGACAGAATCACAGAATCACAGAATGTTCGGGGTTGGAAGGGACCTCTGTGGGTCACCCAGTCCAACCCCCTGCCGAAGCAGGGTCACCCAGAGCAGGCTGCAGAGGACCCTGTCCAGGTGGG
>Ga0065711_1030666_pt1 | contig 31818 bp, 22 predicted proteins | sample Hoacrofraction12_FD_59098 | JGI IMG/M metagenome (GOLD analysis project Ga0065711, IMG submission 59098) | Hoatzin crop microbial communities from Cojedes, Venezuela - Epithelial fraction 12 v2 (version 2) | ecosystem: Host-associated > Birds > Digestive system > Esophagus > Crop | place... | reverse complement strand
TGGCGCCGGGCTCCCCGCCGGGCAGCCGCTCCCCCCGCCACCTGTCGCCGCCCCGCCGGGCCCATCAGCGCCGGCTCCCTGCTCGGGGACGCGGGCGGCGAGGTGGCATGTCCGCCCCCGGCCGGGGCCAGGCCCTTCCCGCGGAATCGAGTTTTGTTTCTGTAGAGGCCTGCTGCTGCGCGGGCACCGATGGGGACGGCGGGCGGCACGGGGCAGGTGAGCTTCCCCGCGCCCAGCAGCAGGGCCGCGGCCAGCGGGGCCACGTCAGTACCGGAGGACGGGGAGGCGGCGGCGGGCGTACGCTTAGGGGAGTAATGCGAAGTGAACGGCCTGTGAGGAGAGGGCTCGGAGACCTGCGGCTCCCTGGGAGAGTGAGAAGAGGGCTGCGCTCTCCCCACCCCCCGGCAGTGGTATCTCTCGCTCCGTCTCCCCGGCGGTGGTGTTGCACCCCTATTCGTGTCGCAGTGGTACAGGCCGGTTGTCAACGGCGGGCCGGAAGGGGCCGCGCGGCGGTAAGATGGCCGCTGGCGGCCGCGGGGATGCTTTGGACGTCGCCAGCGCCAGCCTGTGGCTGGGCCTGCGGGAGAGCGCGCAGCGCTACTGCGGGTTGGCCTTGGAAGGGGCGCGCAGGGTGAGTGCGGGACCCGCCTCCGCCCCGGGGTCGGCTCTGGCGTACGCCCGCAAGGGCTGGGGTCTTGTGCCGGGGCTCCTCGGCGTTGGAGGAAGCGGCGCCGCCGGGGTGGCGGGGTCTGAGAGGAAGGGCCCCGCACCGGAGGGCACGGCTGCGGCGCAGAAACCCCGAGGGCTGCGGGGCCCGGGGAGCGCGGGTCCTGGTGCGTCTGGCCGGTTCTTCCAGGGTAACAGAGGTCTCAAACAGCCCGAGCAGCGAAGCGATGGCTCCCTGAGTTCTCTCCCGCGGACAGACAACCCTCTGGGCTTGAGGTGGGGGCAATCTGGCCGTTCCGTTAAAGAAACCGGGGTTAAGACTCTACTGCACGTTAACAGGTTGTTAAAACACAGGTCACGTGGTAAATGTGAGCTACGTTAGTCAGGTTATATCTTTGAGGAAAGAGTGGTATCCCTTTACACGTAAAACGTGAGTCTATTTAAGTGTTTAGAATGTGTTAAATCATTGACTGTGTTCAGTGTGTTATTTTAGCGTGGAGCAGGTTTTTCTACCAAACAAATTTTCTATCACTAAATCATAAAATACTGAGTATAATTGGTAGGTTCAGCAGGAAAAGTTTTCAGAACTTTATGTAGTTATTATCATATCTTGTTGGAACTTCTCTCTTGTTTTTTTTTTCTTCACTTGGTAAATGTATAATTTAAAAAACAAAGGCTTCTGTTAACCATTTTCTCAGAGTTTCAGAAAAAAATTGAGGTACAAGCCTTAGAAGTAAATTGAGTTGACATGTAATGTCTGTTTCTGTTGAAAATATTAACCTCTTTTACTTTAGTTGAAGCTTTTTGCTTTATTTTTCAGGCTGTGGCTTCGCTCCCTGAAGATATGAGACCTGGTCCTGATCTGTATGGTTTCCCGTGGGAAATAGTGATTTGTGCTGGCATTGTTGGAGCCTTTACAATTCTCTTGTTCCTGTGTAGAAGTTATCAATCAGTAAGTGTTCAGTTTTCATGCAGATATGTAGAGTGAATTAATGTTTTGAATTTAAATTGTTACTCTGTTCAAGATACATAATGCTTCAGAGTTTTAAATCTGTTGTGATTTAATTTAGAATCCCCTTAAAACGAAATTAAGAAGTAGTCTGTTTTGTGAAGACAGTAAGTGTTTGTATGTGTACTGAGTGACTGTTGTCATTAGAGGAAATGTAATGAAACTCACTGTAATAAGGCTTTCTTTTTCCTTCCCTTTTTAATTTCTACACTAGACTTTCAAAGTTAGCCCTTAAATTGTTTTCATGGGGTATAGAGGTCTTCCCTAGGGCATATGTATTGCTGTGTGTATTACTATCTCTGTCTACCCTGGCTATAGCGAGATCAGCTGAGGTCTTTCAAGGTAACTGTAAGCAAAAGCAGTCCAGATGGATTCCTGTCAAGGGAGGCTTTTTAAAAGTTTTTGTACTTCATGGAGTGATTTTGGTGCTAGGTGTAATAATGCTCATGTTTGAAGATAGGTTGCATAGCAGTTTAGTTTTTCAGGTATGAGCAATGCTGCTTTATTCTGCAGCAGCGATTCAGATTGTGTGGAAAGGGATCTGTGTTTGTATAAATTAATCTATTTATAATTTGGGTCATTCCTCCTGCTTTCTAGCAGCATCCCTCTAGGTGGTATGAAAGTGGCGTTTCAGCTGAAATCAGTCCAGCAGCAACTCTAGTATTGTTTTCCTGCTGCAGATGTCACTAAAGCAATAGATATCACAGAAGTTATTGATAGCTCTTTCAGTCATCCATGCTTAGAACTGCCCTGACTGCGCTTTGGAGAGTTAATGGTTGCTAACCCAAAACCAAACCCCATTATTTTTGAGTATTTTTTAGGATTATAGGATAAGGTGTGCTTATGACTTTCTTCCCCTTTTTCTGTTACTTGGACTCCTTGGCCATCCCATGGCTTTAAATGAGGGGGAAACTGGGGGAATCTGAGGGACCCATTGTATGTTAGGCACATGATCCAGGCCCAGCCTTGAGAGGAGTGCTGTGTTGTAAAGTTTTTGTGGGTTCAGCCAAATTCTGCATCTCTTGTCCAGGCCGTTTGTGACCGATTTTGTCTCACAGTTTATTAGATTTTGATTCTGGGACATTAGACCCCACGTGGCAGCTGCGGATTTGGCACTTCCTGCTGAAATGCATCTGGGCATGATGCCTATCAAGTAGTACCCTTACTTCAGCTCTGACTGTTACATATTATAACGTGTTGGGTTTTTTCCTCGTGGGAAGTTAAGTATGAGCTGGCACATGGAGCTTCCCCCTCCCTCCCCTTTCCTACTCCTTTGGCTGTGTGTGTCCACTACCACGTTGTATTGGCAGTCGTGGTTATGTGATGACTATACAGAGGTGTGTTATAAAAGTGATCCGTGTGAAAACTAATTACCTTTCCTTTCTTCTCTCTGTTTAATTAGAGTGGGAGAAGGACAGGGAAAACACACAGCCATGGAGGGAGTAAGAGCAGAGGATGCAATTGCCCATTTTTAACAGCAGCATGTATTTATATTGCTTTTTTAAGTTCCGTGGTTAAACTGATCATGGAACCACAGCTTAAAAGATTAGTTTTCAGATACTATCAAGAGTAATTGATCAGATGTTTTCAGTATTTATTCTTTCTGTTTCAGGTTAGAAGTCGACTTTATGTAGGTAAGCTTGTTTTTCGTACTGTTTCTTTGGAGTATGACTTTTTTTTTTCCTCTTTTAAATTGTTTGGATGTTGCAATGCTTAATTGTCTTTTTTTTTTAGGAAGGGAAAGACAGCTTGCCAATAAAATTGCTGAACTAGTTGAAGACAAATGCAAAATTCTTGAAAAACTCAGCCTTTGCAAAAAAGAGGTAAAGGTCCTCATTTATTGCTTTTAGATGTGTCACAGATGTCAGCTCAATTTAACAAGTATTTAAAGTATTAAACTTATCTAAAAGTAAGATGTTTAAGACCTTTTAAGTGATTCTTCAAATGCTTTTTTCCTGTCAGTGCCTTCAGGTGCAATTAAGGTGTTAGCAAGTTCTGCCTTGAATTCTTAATATGATGTGTTTCACTGAAAGCAGCTTTAAAATGTCTTTGGTTTATGTCACTGGGATAATTTACTAGGGCTAAGACTTTCCTGATTTCCTGCAAGGTGCATTTGTGAATATTTAGGTGGTGGCTATGTTTTAGATTAGAGCATCGTAAATTAATGCAATTATTTAAGCAGTTCTTTGCATACATTCTGATACAAACTATTTCCTTTTCAGTTTGAAGATTTAGAATTGTCCCTGAAGGATGATAACATTGCAAAAGAATCAACAGACACATGTCTTTTTGAGGTAAAAAGATAAATGGAAGTTGTTACTTCTACAGTGTAAGGCAGTATTTCAGGAGAATGCTGCCCATAGTTAAAAAAAAAACCCAAAACACCACCAACAAAAACCTGCAAAACAAAACCCCCAAAACCTTAATTGTTTTACTTGAGAGCATTGTTAATTTAGTCTTGGGTTACTGAAAATGACATAGAAGCAAGGCATTTAAATTCAGAGAAGGTTTTGTAACAGTTGCATAAAAAATGATTGATACTAGAGCAAATGGCATATTAGACGATATTTAATTTTTTTAAGAAGTAAATTGTTCCTGTTTTGGGGGCGGGGAGAGAGAGAGTAGTGTATGAAGTATTCTTTCTCACATCTGATTTAATTCAAATATATTTTATAGTCTACTGGAGCACAGTTGTAAACAAAAATTACCACTACTTTGTTTATGTCACCCAAACTGAGAATATATTTGTAGAAGGTTCCAAGGAAGTGAATCAAATACCTAATGGACTCTAAAATTTATGTAATAAATAAGCAAACAGATGTATTTCATTCTGCACCTCAAATCCTATAGAGCTAATTGTTAGCAGTTTTGTTAACATGCAAGAGTCTCTAGAGTACTTTGAGATTTATTCTTGATATGATTTGTTAAATCTACTTTGCTGTCATATTTAAAACATACTTGTATTCTTATGTAATTAATGTCAAATGTTTCATGTTAACTGTCAAAACAACTTGATTTAGGAAATGCATGAAAAACTGAACAAGTCAAACTTGGAACTCAAGCAAGAAATAGAGCATCTAGAAAAAGAACTGGAAGAAGAAAAATCTAAGCAATCAGACAATGATAACTTGGTAAGAATAAATAGAATCCTGTCTTTGTTACTATTAATTAAAAAAAAAAAAAAGCCCTCCAAAAAAACTGTATGGAGAAGACAAACTATTCTTTTGGGTTTTTTTGAAAAAAACCCTACATTTCCCATTTTGCCTCCTCTCATACCTGCTGTAGCATATTAGAAAAACGACACTCATATAGGACAATACTCGAAAGAAGAAAAGCTGTTTTTACTGATTTGGCAGTAGAACCTCCTCAGTTTGAAAATTAAAGTAACTTTATTGATTGCCTAGACTTTTTCAGTCAAATCTGTGGAAGAAGCTATATGACAATTAATAATTTTCAGGTGTCTGAAGTTCACAAGAGAATGGAATCTTTAGAGAATGAAGCAAAGTCTACCCAGTCACAAATTGACGAGGTATGTCCAATCTTTACATCTCCTGTTTTCAAATCTTTGCAATTTTTCTGTTCTGCATGTAGTTACTGATTTTTTTTTTTTCTGTTAAGGGTGCAAAAATAATACGCTGTGTAAACCAAGAGACTTTGTGAGGCTTAGTACTTTTGTATGACTTAATTTAGCAACTTTGAATTTCGTATAGTGATTGGCATTTATTGGGAAATACAGTTACCTTGTCTTTTCTTTGCCTTCTCACTCCACAATGGTACATAGTGTTGCAAAACTACAATCAGTAAAACCTGTTGAAATGATAGGGAAAATGTGAGAATACATATATAGGACAGCTAGAAAATCTAAAAGTCCAGTAATACCATCATGACCCCACTTATATCTTCACCTATACTGTTTAAACCACACACTTTCATTTCACTTAGGCCAAGTCCACCCTAAAAGTGTATCAGATTAATACAGAGAGACTCAAGACATCTGTTCAAGATGCAATAGACGAAAACTGCCGTCTCCAGGAAAGTGAGAAACAGGTAGGTTCTTTCTAGTTACCCTTAGAAATACTGTATTTTCTTATGATACTATGTAAATACAATTTCTCCAAGGAGCTTATCCTCAGTGTGTTCTTTAATACCCCTTGCGTATTCTAGTAAATGGAATGAGGAAGGCGACATAGCTTTTAAATGATTTTGTGTTGGAATAACTTGTTTAAAATAGTCCCATTTTAAAAGAAATTGCATAATTAGAGTTTGTTGGGAAACATACATAGAGTTCAGCAAGAAAGAGAGCATATGGTGATGTAAGACTGATAAGAATTTTTCTGAGACCTGGAGGAAAGCAGAAAGATTTGAGCAATTCCAGAGCTACGATCCTCTACAGAGGCAGAGACAAAATGCTTATACTTGATCCAGAAAACAAAAGAAATTAAAAAAATGCAGAGTGTGCAAAAGGCAGGTAAAAAATTTACTGTAGTACCACTATGGATGAATTCATGGAAAGTCAGGTAATACGAAGGAACAGAAAAGACTGTTATTTCCTAAATTTTAGCTGTTTATTTTCCTCTGTGCTGTAGCCAGATCACAGAGAATGCTGGTTATTTGAAGATGTTCAGCATATGCAGTAGTTGTCCTGTGCAATAACTAGTTTTACAATTAAATTATTCTATTTTTTTTCTAATAAAAAGATATTCCTTCTGAATATGAAAAGTTCCATGAAAGTTTTTGGGGGTTGGAGGGGTTGGTTGCGTGTTGTTTGGTTTTGGTTTTTTTTAATGGATATGTGCTTCTTTTTATGACTGACTGATGATCTCCTTGTTGTCTGAGCAGTAACCTGATAGGTATCTTTTGGGGGGTGGGGCGAGTACAAGTGCAGGCCTGTTGGTTTCTAGCAGCCTTATAAAAAGCTGTGGGAGTGCTTTAGTCCTCTCTGTCAAAACATTGTGCATATCAGACTTACTGATACAAAGAAATAAAAGGTAACTGGAAACAGAAAATTTTCTGCAGGAGGAAGATTTCAGTTCTGCACAACTTCTGCACCTATTTTTCTCTAATTTTAGAAGGGTTACATGTTAATGACTACAAAAAAAAGGAAGATAATTTTATCAGATGGTGCTAGTGGAGAAACAGTAGATTTGGGTGTTATCACTATGAGATAAAGTTGCTTGAGAATTACTTTCTTTAAAGAGTCTTTTTCGTCTAATCTTTTTGTTTCTGTGAGGAGGAAGGGTCTGGTCTCAGTTCTTTATTTAAAATGGGACAGTATACTTACATAATAGATTTTGAGAACCAGCACACAAAGTTTTAATAGGGATTTTTTTTTTTTTTTTTTTTTCCCCCTCTGGTACTTTCTTGGATTCAGACAGAAATAATCCAATTATTTGTGCATGTGAAAAGAATCTTCTTGCCTTTTATTAAAAAATAGCACTAAGAGTAAGACAATACTAAGTGTTGACAATTACGCTACATTTTATAGGCAGTCATTTTGTATCAAAACAGGAAAAAAATCAGTAAAAACAACTCTCAGGATGTAATTAACTTGCCAGTTTCCTAGATAAAAATAAGGGGTTTTGCATTCCTTCCAGATGAAATAACCTGGGTATAGTGGTTCCTTAACCACATTATTTAGGATGAAGCACTAAACTTTGTTGTTAGCTGAGCTTTCTTGCAGTTTTTAGTAATTTGAGAACATTTGCATGTATTCTGTTTTGCTGTGCATTTTAATAGATAAATAACCTGATAGGAGTTGATGGAATCTGATAAGGAAAGAAGAGAAAGTATCTGCTTTGCGCATTTGTATTCTCTTTTATGAGGTTGTAAGCATGTGAGTTAGTTTGCTGTGTTAGAATATCCATGCCCCTTTTTTATTTTTCTTTCTTACTCTTTTTTTTTTTTTTTTTAAGATGGAATTTCACTTATGCTCAAAAGGTAACAAAGGTGTTATTTGTTCACAGAAACTAGAGTACTTTCTTCCTCTGTCCATTTGCACTAATGGGTCATAATCTTCTGGCACATCATAGCTTAAACATAACAGATGTGCTGTCTCAGATTTATGATGTGTCAGAGAGAGGATTGGGCCTTTTAGTTTGAACAAGGGAACTGTTAATGAACTCCAAACTTTCTATGTTTTGTTTTTTTGTGCGAACATTAGAAATACCTACTGCTTTAGCTCATTGCAAATCCTTGCTGTTTCTCTTTATTATAATTCTTACAGGTATATAAAGTCATGTCAATTTATTTTCTCTTTAGATTTGTGAAAAAGTAATCTCTTAAAGCTTAGCTTCCCTTTGAGGACAACATTTAATGATAGAAGTAGTTCCCTGTGTACGTCTTCTGAGAAGTATTAGCATAAAGAGTATTTGTTTTATCTGTAATACATAGCTTGCATGATGCTGCAAATTCATACATGGCTTTTACTGCTTGAAAAGTGCAATTGTGTGCCAAGTGGGGTTCATCCAATTCTAGTCACATACCTTTTGTTTTGTGCCTTCCAGTTCATCTTTGATAAGTAGTGTTCAGGCTTGCTTGTCTATTTGCATGGCAGTTCCCCTGTTTAACTACCATTTTCTGGTTTTATTTTCAGTGTAACTGACTGTTATACTCTTGTCGCTCAACCTAGTTATTTCTTTCTGTATGTTCACTGCTTTCAAATCGGTTGCCTGTTGTGCAACTTTAAGCAATATTCTTTTGACAGATTCTAAGACGAATCTTTTTGTAGTGTGCCCCAGATTTTTGTACTGCATGTTTTGTCTTAGAAATTTTGCATCAGTTCATTTTCATTCTCACAATATGAAGGCATGGTTTAATGAGTTAATATGTTGCAATGGCTATTTTTAATGAACTGGTGCTTATGTGTACTAATCTGTTTACTGCTGTAAAGTATTTTTGTGAAATGAGTTTTTACTAGGGAATGTCTGTAAAATGTAACCTTGGAATCTACCTGTTTTATTAGTTAACCACAGTTAATTACGAAGATGCCTACTAGTAGGTGTTTATTACATACAGCTGCTGTCATTTTCTTTAACAGGGAAGCTTTTTTAAAATAAAATTTGAAAATTACTTTAGGAGGTATGGAGAGGTGTAGGAGAAATAATACAGTTTTTGCAAGTCACGTGAATTTAAATAGCTGTCTAAAAATTAGCTGCCTGGTTTCCCCTACCTCACTCACCTCTTCAAGGTTGAAAAGACACAGGTGAAATTTCAGAAGTGTGTGTGCATATTGGGGAATGAGTGTTCTCCTCTCCATCCATTCCTCAGTGTTTCTAGCTGTTACACAAATAGTCACTGTTTTACAACCATTCCTGTTGTCACATCAGGGTTTTTAAGCTGAGTGGATTAACTGAACTATTCTTACAAACGTTTAAAAATATCCTAACAGTGAATTGCAATGGAGAGCTATTGCGGCTAAAGCAACTGCAAAATAACATAGAAGTCTTATTTTTCAGCTCTCGAGGTTTAGCTATCGTCTGTCTCTGTTAATCCTTACTGATGGGTGAGCGGTTAAAATTCTGTTTGTGTATAGATAATATGCGTAACAGGCTCAAGTACTATTCATTCTTGATTCTTGGTTGTAACAGACAATCACGCTAATCTGGTATTTTCCTTTTTAGCTGTTACAAGAAGCTGAAGGATGGGGTGAACGATTTAGTGAACTAAATGAACAAACCAAGATGTTTGAATCGTCTAAAGCAGATATAGAAGAAGTACTGAAAAATAAGGAGAGTCAAGTCAAGGTAGATTATGACAGCAAGCATTGAATCAAATTATTCAGTTCATCACTGAGTTCTAAGAAAGTCTAACAACCTCTCCTTGTCTTAATATGCATTAAGATGTTTTGGGTTTCTGTTTGCTGTCACCATCCTCTAATGTCTTGTTTCCTGCTAAGCAAAAAAGATTGCTTAGCAGCACAATGGAGCAGTCTGATAGCCCTGGAAGCCGGCACATTAGATAAAGAAAAACCGTTTTAGTTCTGGTAGAGTATTTGCATTTTTTTGAATTAGGAGCATGGGAGTTGGGAGTGTATTCTTACATCTGTGTACCTTACATAGGGAAGCACTGCTAAAAGCATGCATACTTGGCTATTTGAAAAGCCTTCACAAGGGCACACGTGTTGACTTGCAGCTATGTGTTTTAGCAGAAAAAGTAGTATCAGACATGTAGAATCCTATATATGGGGCTCACTTAATCTACTAAGGGAATTAAATAAAGGACAGAAATCTTGAAAAAGTAATTGGACAGAAATCTTGAAAAAGTAATTTTAATGGTAACTACATTTTCATTGCTTGTATTTATTTTACTGTTTGTGTTTTGTGTGGGCTTTTCCTTAGTCGCTGACACAATACTTACTGAAGATGAAAGACTGGAGTTCAGCGATAAGAGAAGATGATGATGCTGCTGAAGATAATCACTGGGACACGGATATAAAGGGTGAAGCAGAGAATGGGGAGAACTTAGGTATGCTTTCTATAGCTTCCCATCTTAAATATTAATTTAATAGATGTTTTGGAAATACAGAACCAACGATCTTCCAGGAAAGTTGAGAGATTAACTTTGTAGAAGTTGGGTTTTCAAAACTCACCCAATGTTATTCGTGTCAGACAGTTAACTGATGTTTGGACACCTCCAAAATAACAACCTATTCAGCAGTGTGTGGATGTACGCTAAAGCCATACATATTATCATTGAGCATTGTAAAGACTCGGTGTTCAGTCTCCTGCAGAATGGCTTTAGCCTGTGTTAGTATTAAGCAATGATTCTCAAACATTTGTAGGTGGAAACCTTGCTTTCATTTCTTCTTGAAGCTCCTACCAGCAGTAGCATTGTGGGTCCTTGGAGCTTTATTTCTGCTTTATTGTCCTTACACAGGTGTTACTTGTTGCAGGCAGTATGGTAGCACTGGAACCAGATGGGTGTGGGTCCCCTTAAAACAGCAGCACAGAAGAGCCTTTCTTCCTCCTTTTTCTTGCTGGACCTTGTTTTTATGCTGGTGCTGGTTATGCCATAGGGTACATCCCAGTAGATATTACAGTGTGTATTCAGCTTCTCACTTCTAACTTCAGCATTCTGAGTCGGCAAACAAAGCACTAGAGTATAGTCGTATCTTCTGCTGCCCGGCTGTTTGGTTTTTTTCCTGTTTGCTCCAAATATGCAGTGCCTGTCATGGTATGTTGGGGATTGCTTTTTTATAAAAACAAAATAAAATAATAGTAGTAAGCTCTGTCACAAAACTTTTTGTGCTTTTTGTGTGACTTATTCTATTCTGTCAAGCAGATGATCAGCAAAAACGAACTGTAAAGAAATTGATCTATGCTGCAAAGGTATGTGATTTTAAGAAACTTTTGGATGGAAGAGGGGAAACTAGAGGAAATATATGCAATTTTTATGATAAGTTTAATTGCATATAGATATCAGTATCACAGAGTTCAGCATCTTTTAATGTTTAATTAGATATTTTTGCATGCAAGCAGTTTCTGGTAATCTTAACATTCTCTTTTTTAATTTTGATTGTAGTTAAATGCTTGTTTAAAAACCTTGGAAACAGAAAGAGATCAAATGTATTCAAAACTGTCTGATGAAAATAAAGTTAAAGGAGAGCTTACAGGTAATTAAATGTTGTTTTGCCTTTAAGATTAGTAAGAAGCTTCTGTTTGCAGGCAGTAAGTATTACTTCCAATCAAAACTTAATTAAGATTACAATAATAGCTCTACTTGATTTTTAAAATGCCTGTTTGAGTGTAAATTGCTTAGCTAGTCTAAATATTTGATTTTAGAGGTAAAGTTGCTAAAGCACTGTTTGCAAATTTTGTCTGTGTTGGAATATTCTATTAACTGTTATAGAATCTTAAAATACATGGGAAAAGTGATGTTAATAAATATGTAATACCCTCTTTATGTAATTTCTGGACATGAAACAATGGGGGCTTAATCTAAATTTTAAAATCATCTGTTAAAAATGGTAGCTTAATTGTAAGTAGTTTGTCATGGGTGCAAGCTCAATACTTCTTAAAATCCAAAATACTGCCTTTGGAATTAGCTGTTGCTTTCATGGATAACAGCCAGCTGAGTAGTCGTCATGCTTGAATGTATTGTGCTTTGTTATTTGGGTGATGAAATGCTCCGTAAAACTGTATTTTTCATGTTTTTATAGTACTTTAAACTGACTTTTTGGCTAGTGTGTCTTCCAGACTGATTACAACTCTGTCCCATAAAGATTTCAAGCTTACTTTAAGCTTTCTATGTTTATTGAAGAGAGGCATAGGAATAGTAAATATGAGAAGAAACATGACTGATTTTAATTTAGAAAGTTAAAGTATTTTGACAAATCTGAGTTACTGCTTCAGGCTACTCAGCAAGACCTCATGTGGGTAAATCTGCAAGAGTGTATGATGGTACCAGTTTTACTCCTGTGATAGGATAATTACAGTAATAAGAGCTCTGAATGAAAATTTATACTGCGAATTACAAAACTGCGTTGTTTTCAAAGAAGCTATACAGTTTGGAGCAAGGGCTAGATACACACTCCGAGCTGCACTTTGTGGTAGGTAGGTAGTGTAGTTGCTGGTTCCCCATCCAAAGGAGGAGTACTGCTTCTCAATTTGTATAATTTCTTGAAATATATTAACATAATATTGCTTATATTATTAAATCAACATAGGATCAAAGGTTTTTACAGACTTTTTATATACTAAAATTTTGCAAATATTTTAATTTTGTAAATTATGTGTTGTCGCAATATAATTATCTCTAAATTTAACAGAACGTATAGAAAACCTTCAGAGTCAACAAGCTTCCTTGCAGTGTGAAAACGAACGTTTTGAAAGTGAAGTTCAAAAGCTTCAGCAGAAACTTAAAGTAATGACTGAGCTTTATCAAGAAAATGAAATGAAACTACACAGGTGCTGATTCCTCTTTTTATATTCCGTGCTTACTGTTTGATTTAAATGTCAATCTTTGATTTGGAGGGCTGAAAATTACTGAAAATTTGAATACTGCTTTGCAGAGTCGTTTTAATTGTGAAGACCCTGTTCTTTTACACCTTCATGTACATTTGTGATCACAGTATTTTTTTCAGAAATTGTTTCCATGAAAGTAGTGGTATATTATTTTAGGCCTTTTCTACAAACAAGTACAGAAACAAAGATAAAACAAGAATTAACAAATTTTTAATCTATGAAATAAGATGGGTAAAGTTGGAAAGCTTGATTATTTAAAATTTTTACTAAACTAAGATATGATGTAATAGCAGCTATCAAATGTGCTGAAAGATAGATAATCAGTAGCTGCTCTAACTGTGAGGTGTATATTATGTAGTAAAGAGACTTAGTAATGTTAGCAGAGGAGTGATGCTATGTATAAAACTAAGCTTAGAGTTAAAACATAGGCAAGCTAACTATTATCAGTAAGCAACATAGAACCCCCATGAATCAAGCTTTCCTCACCAATAAAGATAGAGTGTGAGGGCTGTACTGTCTGTCTTACAGTCAGGATGATAGTAGGGATTATGATGTACTGATTGAAATCAGAAATATGTTAAGGACTAGAAATAAAGTTCTTTGGGATGGGATGGGGCATGTAGTAACCTTCAGAAGTAATAGTGTGTGTGTATGTGTATGTGGATGGGGCAGGGAGGAGCAGGGGGCAGCAGGGGGCATGATTTTAGAGCATGATGGTAAAAGTACAGTTTTGCTAGCCAGAAATAATTTCTGCAAGGAGCAGACATAATCTTGAAGGCAGCAAGAGAAGCAGTACAAGTCTTGATCCTGTACTGAGCAGTATGCAGGACCTGTTTAAAGTATTGCTTTCAATAATCTGCTCTGTAGTATATATATATTTGCATAGCTATTAGGCATCTTTGTAGATGCAACAAAACCTAGAAATCCACTGCATGAACATTTGATTTTAAAAAACGGCAGGGGGTAAGTGGGAAGGAACCTATTAAAAAGAAGCTGATTGGCAGTTGGAAAGGAAAAATGTTTGCAGACCATGTGGATGATACTCGAAAATACCACGCTGAAGCTCAGCAAATGTGTGCTTCTTATCAACAATTTTAGAAAAGCCAAAAAGGAGTGGGGAGAAGCTGGCATGATGAGATAGCAGAATAAAAGAGGCAATTAGTACTAACAAGGTATCTTTGAAAAAGCTAGGTGTGTTCAAATGAGGGAAATAGAAAAGTGAGAAATGAGGTTTGAGTAGAAAAGAAGTTTAAATCATGTTAAAAAGGTCCATGATTTAGATAGTTTGATTGCTGAAGACTGCTGCTTACAGGAAGATGACCAGTTTATCCATTCAGGGCTGTATGCAGCAGTAGTATCCATGTGTGTTCTGCAGAATTGCCTTATGCATAATCTGTGATCTGGAATATTGGTTTTCTCTTCAGTAGTGCCTGATAATGCATAAAAAAAGAGGGACCTGGAAAGGATTTTATTTTTTTTTCAATTACTATTTTTTTAATAGTTAATAACAACTATTTTCTTCTCCCGAAAATTATTATAAATGTAAAATAGTACCAGAGCAAATCACTGAAAGTCAGTATAGTTTGGTTTTTAGTTTGCTTTATTTGATTTGTGGGTGGTTTGTTTCCCACCCAGTAGTGATTCTTTGGGAATACGGATTGGCTTCCACATTTCTCTTAGGAATAGTGGTAATCGATAATTGTTTCATATGGAACAGTTAGTAAACTGAATAAACTAATACGGATACAAACTAGTGCTATTTATGCCACTTCATATGTTGCCTGTAAAACTCTTTATCTGGATAAATATCACATATTCATCATGCCTAAATAATTGGAGAAATTTTTCTTGACAGACGAACTACAAAATTGTTGACTTGAATCAGAATTAACCATAGTTGTTGAATTTTTTTAAAGGAAGCTGACAGTAGAGGAGAGAGAACGCCTACAGAAGGAAGAAAAGCTTTCTAAAGTAGATGAAAAAATTAATCATGCTGCTGAAGAACTAAACAGCTACAGGTAATTACAGATTTTAGTTGCTGTAATCACTTGTTCCAAAGTGAACAAAAGGCAATAGAGAATTAATAGAAACACCAGCATAAGTGAATGTATTTTCTTCCAGTTTCTTTGTTTTGTGTGTGTTAAATGCTAGTTTGTGTGTAATAATAAGTACTAAGGGAGTTTTTGCTTTCTAAAAAATTTGAGTGTGGAAGATCACTAGCAACTTTTCTTCTATTCGAATGCTAATGTATTGACAAGTCAGCTGTAATGTAATGGTAGAAGTGGGTCTCTAATCTAGTTTCCTTTACTGAACAGAGATAAAAATATGAAGTTAAGAGAATGCTGTGAAATAAATGCAATGTTCAGTATTCCTGTAGATCCTAACATGTTTATGTTCTATAGTTACAGTATTCTATTTCTGTATCTCTAAGCTTGTCGAATAGTACTGTTGTTTAGAAATTCTTTACAAAAATACTGTGATGTGGGAATATTTTCTACAGTTGTTTTTTAGCTGCTTTGCTCTGTGTTGTGTGACACCAGCTGTGTACCTCTGGTTTGTTTCTGTGGCTTCTCAAACTATGCCAGAATTCTTCAGTCTATAAATTGTATATCCATAAAGTGTATTATCCATCTTCCTTCAATGTTTATGGGAGTACCGACTCTTAACTGAATGGTACTGATCAACAGTGCTTCCTGAAGAGTTAATTAGCTTAATTCTCTCTCTAGAATGTTAAGTTCTTGTAGACATTCTTCAGTATTCATACAGGAAGACAGAATTCACCCTTCTTGATTTACCTAGACTGTGAACTGTGTAGACATCTTAATTTTAAAGAGAATATTAGCACTGGAGATGGAGTATAACTAAACAATGAATGTGTCTTTGGCCCACCTGCCGTCAGAGTGTAGAGCCTAGAGAGGTTGTGCACAGGGCAGCTCGCAGCAAAGGTGGCATCATACTTTCTGTGGTCTTAGTGCAAGTGACTATCCCTCAGGACTGGCTATGGTAGCCTGTGACAGCATGGTGCTCCCACCACACTGGGACATCTGCTGAGCTGGGTGAGACTGGCTGTTAGGGCATATGTGGAGGGATATCCTTTATATTGGAAGCGTCGCAGACCACTGAAAAGCTGGGGAGATGTTGGGGTTTTTGATTCTGTTCTTTTGTTTATGTTCCTGTTTGCACTAATGTAGGGCCTGGAATTTCCGCTGCTGCTATAATTTTTATGTATCCTATAGGCCTAAGTGACAATACTGTCTTTTGGATTAAAAAAATCTTAATTATACCTTGTGTTTACCGTTGTATTTACTGTATTTAAAATTACTTTCCTCCACATTTTATTACAATGTCATAAATCCTAATTTTGTTACAGACAGCGAGCGAAAGATCTTGAAGAAGAGCTAGAAAGAACCATTCGTTCTTACCAGAATCAGGTATGTGCTTTGTGTTACTTACCATCTACACCAAGTAGGAGGGATGTTATTGCAACTGAAATAATACTATCAGCTGGGTTGTGATACTGTATTTGGCTTGGTTTTGTTGGGTGGTTTTGTGCCCCTCTCCCCAATGCCATCTGGCTTTGACTGACACAATTTCATAGCAGAGGTCACGAGATAACTTTATTAAAAAGTTAAATTTTAAGTTTAGATGTCTCATTATAAATTATCCACACACATGAAGTTTACGATTAAGAGCATATACTAAATCTTAAGTTTTCTTTTTCCAGATGAATAATGATCTAATGAATCTCTCTCTTTCACAGATTACTTCACATGAGAAAAAAGCTCATGATAATTGGGTAAGTTCCAAATACTGAATTTTCTGAACTTTGTGCATCTTCCTTTTCTGTGATTTGACTAGCTTGCTTTATCACTTTTTTATTTCTTACAAAAACAGATAATCAAAATTAACCTGTCACCTTTAAATGTATGGATTTCTTGCAGAAATACACGCAAGCATGTTAAAAATACTTCTGTCACATAAAATAGTTGGAATAATTAAGCTGGATACCTAGGAGCACCGTAGAATGATATTAGAATATTATTTGCTATAGCAATAAATTTGCTGGAATAATATGTTACCATTTAACAAGTGTGTGACATTTTGCTAATAAAAGCTTTTGGCCTTGCTTCAATGCCATTTTAGTATTTTGCCTGGAAGTACTTCATACCTTTTATCTGCCAATAGAAGACATTATGTCCTGTGAGAACAGTGTGTTCCATTGACAGCTTCCTAAGAATGTTGCTACAAAATCCATTTTTACGTTTTTTTTTCCAAACAGGAAGCTTTAAAATATCTCTTGACTAATACATTCTGTATTTCACAGAATGGTCTGTATGAGATAAAATCCTGTTAAAAGCTGTGGTGCTTCGTGGTCCTAATTTTACAGCTGTATGAATTTAAAATAAAACTTTCTTATATAAAATCAGAGAGTTTAAATCTTGTATGTATTCTGTAGATGCATCAAAGCAGCTATAGCCAAAGAATTTAATTTCTGCGGTTTTAAGAACCTGCAGGAAAGCAGTATCATTCCTCAAAAAATTGGGCAGTAGAGCTGCTAATGTAATTTGGTGACGTATGTGAGGCTCTGTTTCATATGCTTTATACAAGAGTCATATCTTGTGAAAATACAGTCCACACACTTCAGATAGGGGGAAAAAAAAAACCAACCAAAAAACCTTGGATCCTAGAACCTGTCACATTTATGAAGCATTTAATAAATAGCAATATCTAAGCATCTGGTTTTTGTCCCTCCCCAAAGCTGACAGCCCGAGCAGCTGAAAGACACCTTGATGATATAAAAAAAGAAAATGCACATAACAGACAAAAGTAAGTCCAATCCTGATCTAATTCTAAACAAGTGCAGTTTGGCATGTGAGTATGTTTTGAATTTGTGCAACTCGGTGTTTTCTAGACCTGTGTTAATCAGTTGTGACCCAAAAAGGGCAGAGAGAGCACCGTGTTCCATTGGAGTTCTGAAAGAAAGGGAGTCATTTGAGCATTCCTGTAATGATAACGTGCAGGAAAGTAGGAACTTTAAGAACTATGGGAAGTACTGAAATATTTCAGTAAATAAGCAGAATGTAGTACTAGAGCTCAAAGGTTTTGGTTGGGTTTTTATTTGTTTGTTTTAAATAAATATGTGTCAACCAGAAGTCACGGTTACCTAATGATTTTACAGCTTATCTCACGAGTTAATACTGAGTGAACGGATCAGGTGGTGGTGGTTCAGAGAAACCTTTAGGTGTGAAGTTAACTAATACTTGGAATGTGATTTGGAGTACTCATGAGAGTAATGTGATGCTAGGAATTGTGACATGTAACATGTCACTTCAGGTTCTGAAATACAGTTTAAATACAGCAGCATAGAGAAATACTTTCATGAGTTTTTAAGCTCAGAGTTGTGTGACATCCTTTGTCTTTTGCTTAGGGAATAAAATATCTTGCTTCATTAACACTTTAAGTAGAAAACCTACCAGTAAACAATGCAGTCCAGTAAAACTTTTGCTAGTCTTCGGTTATTTACTACTTTTGTGTTGTTCATTTGCAGATTAACTGAAACAGAATTTAAACTTGACCTTTTAGAAAAAGATCCTTATGCTCTTGATGTTCCAGTTAGACCATTTGGCAGAGGTACAGTATTGAATTGTAAAATAGAGCCTAATTGTTTTCATTTATGTCTTTGTCTCGCAAGACCACACATACGTAATTGAAAACTATCTTGGCCATGTGTGTGTACAAATAACTCATTTAAAAAATAATTGGGTCATAAGTGACTCTGGGTTGTGTTAAGTATTTTGTTGAAACTAAGAGCATTCGTAGTATCGATGAGAGTAGCCTGGGAATGTGATACACATGGTAACTGGAGCACAATTTTAATTTCACTTATACAGTTTAGTTTTAAACTTCTTCTGAGAAGTTAATTACTTTATACAGTTTGCTAAACGAAATATTGTGAACTTGAGTATTTTGTTTTAACTGTTCCAGAGCATTCCCCTTATGGACCCTCACCAATGGGCCGGCCTTCATCTGAAACAAGAGCTTTTCTTTCCCCTCCAACTTTATTGGAGGGTCCTTTAAGGCTTTCACCTATGCTTCCAGGTGGAGGAGGAGGAAGAGGTACAATTCTTAAACTTGAAAATGTATCTGTTCTGGATTTCTCTCTCCTCTACTATAAACCTGTCACACCTTTTCCTCTCGTTGGTGACAAAAAGTATTAAAACAACCAATTCAATATAAATAGTTAATTGGACAAACTCTTCCTGTTTTTCAACTTGCTTCTAAAGCTGTCTAATGTGTAACAGTACAGTGGAAATTGAGTTGTTGCTAGTAGGTCGGTCAGAAGCATAAATTAAGAAAAGTGAAAAGCCAGACATAATCAGTCTTGTTTTGTTTCTTGGACAAATGGGGTTCTGCTGAAATAAACTTATGATCTTAAAGTAAACAAGAGTTGTTTAGTTTTCTGAAGGAAAAAGTACTGCTGCTTCCATCTCATTGGCCTACAGTCAGTGAGAGAAGCAGAGGAGGGAACCTGCCTTGTCAAAAACAGGAGACAGTTTTACTGGGGGTCATGTTATTACAAAGTTACCGATTCAGGGAATTGTTTTCTTTCCTTCATTCTAATTTTGAGGCAGTCATTATATGTGGAGACAGTTTCTTCCCTAGTGATAAAAGGGACCAGGAAGGTTGTGTGTAAGGACTGAAATTCAGAGATTGAGGAGTAGGTGAAAGCAAGTTGTGGTGTCATAAGTTGTAAGGGAAGAAAAACACTGTTCCTTCATATATTTCATGTCAATGGAAATAGTGTAGATAAATGCTAGAGTGGAGTTCAGCATTTGTTACAGGTAACAAAGAAGTTACTGTTTAATTTACTACTACTGTTACACCCATTGAAACCTGTATTTACTTCATGGGAAATGTATCTAAATGTCTCTTCTATAAGGTTTTCACTAATCAACGGTGTTTTTTTAAAAGACCAGCATGGACTATTAATTTACTTTAATTCTTTGGAAAAAGCATATCCAGGTGCACATGGAAGTTGATTCATTTTCTAAGTCAGAAAAGCTTGAGCTTGAATGTTCAACTGTAGCTATACCACACGCAAGCAAAATCATAGATGACAATTAGTAGAGACAGTAAGTAATGAAACTGAGCTGTCCAGTCTGTTTTGAAGTTGTAGCTCAGCTGTTGCTGGTGAGGAAGAGTAAAAAGCAGATTTCAGGATGCAGTATTAGCAAGGAAAGAGAATATGCAAAGGCATAACTACTGCTGGTTTTACAGCGGAAGCACTAATGTAACTTGGGCAGATTAAACAAATTATGTGTTTAAACAAAGCCAGCTACAGAGCAGTTTTAGTGCTCATCTCACTTTCCACAAGACACGAAAGGGCTTCAAATTTTAGGTTGAATTTTAGAGTAGAGAATCAAGAGAATGATACCAGAATTAATTGTTTTTGTCATTTTTCAGAACAAATCTATTTTAAAGGAAAATTGTAACCTAAAATTGCTCACTGTTACAGTTTCTCTTGCACTTCTTTATGTGTTGACCTGGTCTTCTCTTACTTCTTTTCTTTTATAAAGAACCAGAATAGTGTTGAATGTAATGTGGATATTTTCTTATGATAAGGGTATTAACTTTGTGTGCTAATTTTTAGTTTGATTAGCAGCAAGTATTTTAGCACTGAGAAGATTTATCGTGAGGGCACTAGTTTCTCTGATTCGAATGAATGAGAACTCTTAAAATTGTTATTTAAAAAAAACGGGGTACTCTAGATTGCGCTGTTGTTGAACTAAGACTTTTTCATTCCAAACAAACCTTTTAAACACTTCTAGTAAACAGACCAGTTGGTCATCAGCTGGAGAGTCCTGTGGAGCCATGCGCCTCTTGTGTTGGTATTCCATGATTTACTTTACTATTTTCAGACTTAATGAAGAAAGCCATAATAGAGGATTTAAAATACCTGGGTAAATAGCTATCTGATTTCTTTGATTAGCATCCAGAGGACCAACTGCTGTCTATGAAGCTGGTAATGAAAGAGGAGAGCCGACTTCCGATCGATTTACTGATCCCCACAGACCGCCATCAGATACTGGGTCCCTGTCTCCTCCTTGGGACAAAGAACGCAGGATAATTCTGCCTCCCCCAGGTACAAAAAATCTGCTTAGCTACTTGTATCTATCAGTGGGAGTTACTGACTTGCTGTGTATATATTTAAATATTTTTTGCTTAAAAATATGAAATGCTTTCTTGGAACTGCATGTGCAACTGCACTGGAAAGGTTTTTTAATAGTCGTTTTTTTCCCTTTCTTGAATGGTGCGGTTCACTTGCATTTCTGCTATCCTGTCTTTTAAATATGTATTGGTACTGGCAGTGTACAATCAACTGTTCAGTTTCATCATTTTACTGGGGCTTTGTTCAGTGCATCAAAAGACCTGTCTGGGCTGGATAATTTGTAAGAGATCTGAGAAACTAAAAAGTTTTAATGGTACATTAGTCATAAATAAAAGCCAGCTAATGTTGAAAAATACTATGTTTTTCAAAAACACATTTGGATTGATAGTACAGGAGTACCATGGTAGCGTCATCCTGTTCGGTGCATATTTTCATGTTGATACTGCCTCTTTGATAATTAACAACAACAAAATCAGTCTTCACTCTCACTTCTTCAGCGAAACGTCTGTATTGCACATTATCACTCAAAGAAGACAAAGATGAATCAAAGAGGATACTACTAGTATTTCTCAAGTAAACAATACAGGGGGAAGGACAACCTTCCTGTATACCTGTAATAAAGAAGCAAAAACTCTAGAAGTTAAAAAAAACAGTAAAGTACAAAGTACACAGATTTAAGTACCTCAGTTACTAGATGCAGCAAGCAATATTATAGCTGCTACACATCTGTATGAAAGCCTGATTATAAAACTCAAAGTGCACTCAGGCGGCAGTTTCTCATTTGCCAGATCTGATCTATTGACGGGACTGTGGAGAGGTACTCTTGTTTCCTTGACCTGAGCTGTGTTCCTACCCATCTCTGCACTCGGCTCTCACTGATGCAGTTTGTCGTGTAGCTGCGTGACTGGTTGCTAGATCTGGTGCCAGGAAGTTGGTGAAAACACATTACAGCACTATGAAACGTAATGGAAAATTGCACTTGTCTAAGAATGGCTTAAAATGCGTAGTAACTTACTTTGCTTTTAACCTTCATTGCTATGCTGAACCTTTGTTTCAAGGCCCCACTGGTTATAACTTAGGGAATCGTAACTTTCAAAATGCTACTGTATGTTAAACCAAAGATGAATGAACTTTCTCTTTTGCAGCTCCTTAGAAACATAAGCTACAGTACCTACATGGTGGGGTTCCTGTGTTTGGGTTTCCTTAAGAATTGTTTGCTCACCCTGATTAATAGTCACTTTGGATATTTACAAGAGCATAAGATACCCAGAGAATTTTGGTGGTCTAAAATCCTGTGGAATGGAAGGAACAAATCTTCACTGACCCGTTTTGTGATTTCAATGTTAGGTGAGCCTTATACTGATCTAGTTCTGCCTCCTCGGAGACAAGAAAGACTTTTCCCTAATCCTCCAAATACTGGAAGACTTTCTGGACCAGCAGAATTACGAACTTACAATGTGCAGTCTTTTGATAAAACAGGTGGGAATTGCTTCCATGAGACTATCAAATGGAGAATCTCAGTGTAGGTTAACTATACCTAGTGGTAAGAGCACAACGTTATAGCTACCACAGACCTGATGTTCCATTGTGTAAAAACATTTTAACACCTGCTAGCCTTGGTGCAGTCTGTCCCTATTATCAGCATTTATCAACAATAGCAGCTGCTTCTGTCGGGTGGATGGGATTCAGTGAATGGTAGTCATGAGGTTGTTCTTTTTTGTCCACCTTTGCTGTTCTGTGTGTTAACCATTCGGGATTGGCCTTGAGTCTGTTTTGGCCCCTCCCATGAGGCTCACCACAGCGCTAAAATATCACAAACCCTTACTTGCATTTCCATGCCACATTTGGTAAAGTTAGAAGGAGTTAGATTCAAGAAGACTGAAAAGAATAACAGCAAAATTTTCAAATATCCACTGGCTTTGCATGCTGAACTAGAAGGTCCTGAGGTCTCCTCCTTTGAACTGTTTACCATATTTGCAGCTTTCTGTAGTTTGCCATGCAGTTGCCCCCAACTTAGTTGCACATTTCACTGACCCAAGTACTGTTTGTTTTAAAATGGCCAATTATGTAAATTTTAGTTTGTGATACTTGGCAACAGCCAGAAGCTCAGAGGCAAAGTTTAGTGACTTAAACGTTATCACTGAAACCGTTTAAGAGCTTAAAGCATTAATACTCATTAATCAGTTTTCATCCTTATTTAATGCCTAGTAAGTCACATGTGTCTGATTTATCCGTGAGGCTGAAGCCATTAAACTCACAACAGAAACTTTGCCACGCAGTGCTCAGTTACTCTTGTGATTAGTAGTAAGGTACCATATTTGGTTTCTGGCAACAGGGGAGAGAACCTTTGCCATAATGTAAGAACTGGGACTGCCCAGTTCTGTTTCAGGTTGAAGGTTCAGGGAATTGTTTTCTACTGGAAGAGAATTCTGTTCCTGTGTGGCCGCTCGCCTTCCTACCCCATTTCCCAAGCCTCTCTGTGTTTCAATTCTACTTTCTGATGCTTTGTGTTTCACTGAGGTCTTTCTTCTAGCACCTGGATGCTGAGTGCAGGACAGGAGAGGTGCACTGTCTTTGTGCTCGCTTGTTGCATCCATTTTTGTCCTTTTTTTCAGCTGCTGGCAAGCAACAATTTAAAAAAAAAAATTAAAAAGCTGTATTCAGTCTTCGCAGTTCAAAATCTACTTAATGGAAACAGGATTTTGCATAACCTTGCTGCCAGCATTTAGCAGGTCATTAAGCATGTGTGAATGTTGCGTATAATTTCACTAGACCTGGGTGAGCATTTGTAAAAATAGAAAAAAAAGTCCAACACATTAAAAAAAATCAGAACCATCCAACACACCCTCTGACTTTAGAACAGCAACGTGTCTCACAGTACTGAAATCCAGGCTCCAACTTTACAGTTGGGACTTAACCAAATAAATAAAGTATTAGCAGGAGGGGAGGGGAAAATGGAAGGGTTACAGTAGTGTTAAGGTGTATCGCCAGGAAAATGCACTTGTAACTTCTAAAAAAATACTAAAATGGAAGAAAAAGCCTTATGTGGATACAAGAAACTTTGGTACAAGCTGCAACCTTGTAATTCATGTGCAACCTGTACCAAAGTTGGAGAAAATACTCAGATGCAGCTTTGTGTTCCTCAGTTGTCTGTAGAACAGTTGTTTGGTACAGCAGTACTTCCTCCCCCCCATCCTGATTTCAGAAAAAATACTGAAATCATTAGTGAAGAGGAGGAGGTCAGCACGGAATAACTTGTTTAACTTTTGCATGCAGATGGACAGACATCTTCAGAAAATAGCCCACGAACAGAACCGAGTGGAGATGGGATGAAAGATCATTCTAACCTTAGCGTAAGTGGCTGAACAGAAACCTGATTCAAGGGAGCTTTAGTTTTCTGCAAAATCTGTAGGAAAATTTGTCTTTAGTACATTGGTCATGTCATACTGCACTGTGCAGTCCAAATTGTAAAATTACATGTATACTTTTATCACAGCACTTACTGACTTGTGAATGAATTTTGATGTATGACTAATACAATCCCTGCTGAAAATTAATTATAACCCCAAAGATGAAATTATGCTCAAGCAGATGGTCAGTGCACACAGATGGCCTTGCTCGGGATTATGCTGTAGCTGAGGCAGAGCTGGAACTAGCTGTTAGCTGCTGTGACAGTCTACACCAAAGAGGGCCCGGTGGGACTGGAGATGTTCCCTCTCCTCATCCCTCTCCCCGAGCTAACTTCCCTGTTTTCATTGTGCTGCAGAACTTGCTACCTGATCAGTCGCTGGCATCTGAAAGCGAAGCCGTCAGTTCAGGGTTTGCTCCTCCACCTTTCCCTCCGGTCCGACCTCCGCTGATGCCCGTGGATCCCAGAGCACCTTTCATGAGACGAGGACCGCCTTTTCTTCCCCCTCCTCCTGCTGGCGTGTACGGCCCACGAGAATGTTTCCCAGTACGAGACTTCAGGCTTCCACGCCCTCCGCTGCCAAGTACGTAGCTTTTGCCAGCGTCTGCTTCAAGTTGATGACCATGAGTGCTTTGGGCAGGTAGCGAGTTACCATGCTGGGTGAACACTTAAATCTTTATTTGCACGTGCAGCTTCTCAGTTCAGCTAAGTGGGAGCATCTCTTCTGAGGGAGGCTAATGGTGGTGTACACTTTCTTCACAGTTGCTCATACCGATAATGTTTTTACAGATACTGGCTTTGGCTGGGAAATACGCATACACACACTGTTGGGCATTTAAAGGTTCTTTTTGGGCGCAGGAAAGCAAGTAGCTGCTTACCTTAATCCTTTTCCTCCTATGAGGTTACATCATACATAAGTCTTAAAGTTTCATCCTTTAGCTTTGAGGTATGCTAGTGTCCATACAACAGCGTGCATTGGGGACATAATTAAGTAATTGTTAATTGTTTTTCCTTGGAGTTTGCATTAGTGGAGCAAGCTGTAAGTGTCAGACTGAAGGGCTTCTGCCTCTTGCTGTTCTCTGATTAACCTGTGTAGAACGGGACAGTTACCTTCAGACCTGTCCATAAGGTGTGACGGCCAGGGGCTGCTGCAGCAGACCAGGGGTGATGGCAGCAGCGGCTGGATGGCAGCCCCTGGCTGGCTGCTGCTGTCAGCTGGTCGCGGGTAACCACTGCGAAAAGGTGTCGGCTGCTTCTCCCCCGGCCCAGCATCTCTGTCCTTGGAGCGCAGCATTCACCAAGGTCTGCGCTCTGTCTCCTGATTAGGGAGGCCGTTGCTGAGCGATGGGGGGGTAGGAGGGGCCGGTGCGTGTTTGCTGTTGTGACTGACATTAACCGGACTACTCTGTTCCCACAGTAAGAAACCTCTTTCCCATGAGATCGTATCCTCACTACCCACCTCAGCGACCTGGGTTCTTGCCACCACCAGCTCCTGAAAACAGAGTGGAGCCACCTCAGTCAAATCCCTCGGCTGTAGAACAACCAGAGCCACCGCAGGAGACTTGACAGACACGTGGGCAACATGCTGAACCGTTTCTGTGCTCTTCTAATGGCATTTTTCCTCGTGTTAAGTAACTGTTGTTACTTAGGTATATATAAACTACTTCGCTCAAATTGAAGCTTAATAGAAAATTCTCAGGATAGTATTTTGTAAATAAAGAATGAAATAACTATGAATATTGTGAATAAGTGACTTCCATTGTACAATAGTCATTTTAAATTAAGTATTTCTAACTTGAGTGATCTCTGCAGAGGTGTATAAAATTAAATCCTGTGAACCATATTTTAAAAGCTCAGCTGCTTTGGCCTTGTTCAGTGTACAGGGAATGTGTCTGCATGCCAAAAGTGATGCTTGCTGCTGTTTAAGTAGAATGTGAAAACAAACTGAAATGGTAAATAAAAGTCTGCTGAAACTGAAGGCAATGTCACTGTTAACATGGTATGGCAGAAGCAGTTGAAGAGGAATTAATGCCATTCCTTACTACATATGTACTCTGTATATGAGATATATATACGATACCTCATAGATAATCTTCCAGCTGTCTGAGCTTTGAGAGGCAGCTGTCCTACCAGTACAGGGGGAGGGAAGGGGAAAAGGGGCAGTTGCTCTACATCACTTTTCAAAACTGCTAGTGTAGGGCAGTGTTTTACTGAGAGTCTGTATGTGGGGTTCTTGTGACATGGGAGGAAGGAGTCACAGCCATCCAGGGGAGGCTTCAGCATGTGGTCAAGAACATGCTGCTGTGACACACACTTTAAAAACCCAAACAAACATAATTTTAGACAAATCCTGTCCATGCACATTTTCTAGCGATTGGTTGGCTTCACAAAAAAGCAGAATTAAAAAAAACACAAAAAAGCAGTGGCAAAGTAAGGCATTCATAATTTTGTGCCTATAAAAGCATTTGGTGCGTTGTCTCACCCACCTTCTCTTTGCTCTCCCCCTACGAGGACGGCCATTGCAGCAGGCGCAGTGCAGTGACCTACAGCCAGGGCCCAGGGTTTCGGTGCCTGCTGCATCTGGACAGAGCCGAGCTCCAGTTTTGCCGGCTGTTGCACAGCCCGAAGACTTCGCTGAAAGCCGCTGGCTCTCCTGTCAGTACAGCTTCAGGTTGAAAACCGCCTACTTGCTCCCGTGGCAGTCATGGTGAGGGACCCCTGAGGATCAATGAAGAAGGAAGCTGTTTTTAGCAAGCCCCTGCTGGCGGTCGCAGCAGCGGGCAGTTCAGCTGCCGTTCCCCCTTCTCTGCACACACGCACAAAACACAGTTTCAGCCTCTACTATAAATGCAGCCACCACACCCCAAAATTAGAAGTTACCAAAAAAATCCCCAGCCCTTTTTTTTGGTAATTGCTTAGGTCAGGTCTGCCAAGGGAGCTTGTTCGTTCTGCTCCTGCCATTATTCCCACTCAGGCTTATTTCAGCTCCAGAACTCATCCATGGCTCATTCCTTCATTTTCTGTATTTTCCTTTCTATTTATTTCCAGCGTCATCCTCAAAGGCATTTAGATAAGCCTTGAGCTATTCACCAACAAATTCTGACAACAGACATTTTAAAGCAATCCACATTAAAACTGCTATTTAGCTTAATTCAACTGTTGCAGCATTTTCAGCCAATTAGTTGCTTTCTAAAGGCTCTAAGTTTGCCTGAAAGACTTCACCAGGTTCTAAAATAAACTATTCAGGTCTACCTTTGCCCTTGGTATCAGTCCCAGGACAACCAGAACTGCCAACTATCAACCTGCCCCTATAGTCCGAGGGCCCTGAATAGCACCAGTGGCCTCGGTGTGATAATACTGCCACTGGTATGAACCCTCTTTTTCTTCCAGCTCACCTCAAGGGTTGCAACCTACTTATAAAGTAACTATTTTCTGAACAATTACAGTATTTTCTCTGTGTGGGTTAAATATTTGTTCTAGCTTGTAACTTAACTGCCCACAAAAATCCATTCTTCCTCCACCAAACCAATCTACTCCAGGCCCACAATGATACCGAAGGCTGCAGGCAAAACACAAGTTAGCTGGACTAAGGTGACATAGGACAAGCACAGATTAGCTCATCACGCAGAAAGAATGGGCTAATATCAGACTTCCCCCCCAGTAATAGCCCAAATTTTATTTGCAGACAAGCAATTTAAAAACAAGCTCAGATTTCTGCAGCAGGAGGGAGGGTGTGGTAGCCCAACGGACAGATTTAGAGAGGTTTAACCGAGAAGGGTCACCCCAGCGTGTATGCAGGGAAGTCCCGATTCTTCCCCAAAAGAAAAAGCAATTTAGTTTCAACAACTGAGGGCTTGTGTTCCAAGTTCCTGCTGCTAAATCTAGGATGCAGCAAGACTAAAGACATCGCTGTCTCTTTAGGAAAACACAGAGAAACAAACAAACAAACAATTAAAATCCATTTGGGATTACACACACTCAGAGTAATTGACGCAGTCTGCAAGGCCCCACTCCGATAAAAGCGCAATTCCCACATCAGGACCGTCTTAGTTTCCCAGTGCTTGGCTTCAGAGGGCTTCAGCTTGAATCCCTTCAGTCTGGTGTCACTAACTCTGAAGATTGCTAAAAATACAAACAAACATCAAACCCAACTTATTTCTAAGACAACAACCAGAGGTGTGTTCCTCCAACACTGCTCAAGATACGGGCTTCACCACGCCCTCGTGCCTCGCTGCACTCCCTGCAGTTGTAAAGTCAGAAAGGTTACACGCATCTGTACGTACTAAGCGTGCTGACTCCGTACGTGGAACACCAGCCACACCACGGATCAGACTCCAGACTGCGTGGGAAGCATCAGCCCTGGGGCACCTACAAGGCAGAGCCATGGCCACAGCCCACTTCAAGCACGGCAGCTACAAATGCGGTAAGCAAAAGGGCTGCACATCTCTCCACCACGGTCAAGTGGCCGTCTCTCCCGCTCCTTATCTCACCTCTCAAGTTAATTAAAAACAAAGCAGAAAATAGGTTTGACTGAAAAGAGGAACACGCTGATGTAACAGTGAGGTAAACAAGCTACTTCCCGGCTGCGTTAAGTAAGATGGCTATCCATAGAAACACCGTAGTCTGCAGCGATAAAATGAACATCCTGCAACTCCGTTTAAACTAGAGGATGCGGCATTTGCTTCAGGAATTTGCACCGAAAAAGCCAGAAATCTCAACCACTTTATGACTGAACTTAAGGCCCAGATGATGCTGAACAACGCCTATCAGGCTTAGCTGCTACATAAACCGCCCTGCTGAGGCTCGGCCCTGAAGGCATGGAGATCGAGTCCCGTTATTTCACTTTACTGGAACATGAAAAGCTGCAACTGCATTTACCTCATCACCCGCAGCATCCCTTCAGTAAGTTGGTAAATGACCGTGCTTACCGAATCCACTTAAACCACAAGCAATGCAATGCTCATGCTCGGCAGCGATTTGGGCGATCACAGAACGAAGTTCAGAAGCTGCAGTTCAGTCCGTGCGGGGCACGCACACACTGAACAGCCACTCTGACGACGCTGGCAGCACAGTCAGCCGCTGCCGGCCACGGCCACTCTTCGATAGCGCACCGGACACCAGTGGTTTCCATTCCGAATGCACAGCTACGTACTCTTGAGTATGGATAAAACGTCAAACTGAAGCATTGCAGGTATTCATAATCTATTTAATAGTGGGACACCAAAGAAGTACTACACATTTTTCTTGAGCACATTAGGTTTTGATTTAAGCAATTGCAATGGACGCAGGAATTTCTCGAAAGTAGTCTTCTATATTCTACAGTCCACAGTTTACTGTATCAGTCTAGTAAGTCATATCACGATATACTTTTTTGTGCTAACTGGTCTGATAGGCTCATCTTTAGCAAAGCATCCTTCCCCCCTCCCCCCCCAATGTTGACAAAATTCAGCCAAATTGAAAAAAGAATTACTGTACGACTTTAGACTCTTGTCAACCTAAACACAATGGGAGCTACCAGTTACACACAGCTTATGAACGATGTTGCGGTTTAATTCTGAAAATCTCCATGCTGATACAATAAAATATTTTATACAGCAATCAATTTTTAATGCTTTATTCGTTGATTAAAAGAATATACATTTAACATAAACCATACAACATCAGTCATCAATTCAAACATTCAGCTGGTTTCCTTACATTTTCTGTCAGGAGTTTTTTTTTATCTGATCACATTTATAAGATAAAATCTCACCACATCTGGCATATACACACACTGTGCCAGTGGATTCACTCTACTGATGTACATATAAAATCCGCATGGTATGTGCTCACTGGAGACAAAACAGCGCACACCTGTCAAAAGGTCATTTTAATATAAGATGGTAAAACCATTTGTAAAACACATATAAACTTTTTCCATAAATAGAATCATATCTGGACATCTGTTGCATAAATTGTGTTTTCCAAAGCTTACAATATAGCAGCCAGGTCTCAGCACTGCTGGGCACCCACGTTGGCCACTTACTTTATTATTGCAGACTGTCCTTTAAACATTAAATGCACAACATTCGTACCACTTAAAACTGGGGTCAGGTGGAAGTCTCACAGAGACCACGTCTGTACCGCGGTTGCCCTGAAACAGTTAAATCGGCTTTTAAAGCCTCTCAGATATAACAAGATTTTAAAACATACTTCATGGAATGTTCTTCATGCATCGTAGCAGCTCATACCTGTGATAGAACAAGCTTTGTATTTGTTTCCTTCCCTTCCTTTACATTCACTATTCACAGTGAAACAGGTGCATGTTTGTTAAGAGTTCTGAGGTTGCTGACTGAGCCACAGCACAGCTGTGTACCACAGGTCGAAATTCGACCTTATATATTACAATCTAGCAGTATCTGGCTGGCCAGAAGTTGGCCTGCCCCTGCCAGCATGTGGGCACTTCTTCGTTTTTAATCTATTCTTTGGCAGCTGACACAGGCGCTGACAGAGAAAATCCAGTGACTTGGTTGCTAGGGATTTCACGACTAACGTTTGTTTGCAGGTCTGTACCTCTGCACTGAAGTCTTCGCTGTTACGTTTTTACCTCATCGGAGTGCGCATTCTTGGTTTTTTCTTTTAAACTTTGGCCCAAAGCTAACTTTTAAGGAAGATGACAGAACATGAGAATAAACAAGGAGGAATCAAAAAGCAGAGAACCCGAAAGCCTACAGCTTAGGGAGCGAGTTTGGAAGTGCAGGTACCTGAAAAGCTAGTGTGTCACACCGCTGCTGAACGGCTGAGACAAGCAGAGAATGGCAGCTGGCTCATGCTGCACAATCTGCACGTGAAATAAAGCAAGGCGAGAAGATTGCAACGAGCAGCCCTGGGCAGACTTCTCTTCCTTTAGGCCTATTAAGTCGCATGCTGCCAGATGAAGCACACGATTACAGCACAGAAATCCACTGGGCTATGGATATGGGTATTAAAAAGAGTTGGCTCCTGAGCACAGAACTCCGATATCATAGTAAAATCATTCAGAATGCAGTCACTCAATAAAAGTAAAGTTAGCCGGCAGCCTCAGCCAGCCTTTTTTCTGTATCTCGCTAAGGTTCGGTAGACAAGTCCATTAACCGTGAAAACCCTGAACACTGCCACTTTCAGCTTCTAAACCAATACCCGACTACGTTCTTTGATCAAGAAGTAGAATACACATATATAATTCTATATAGCTAATACTGATTAAACACAGCACAAAAGGGGTTAACTCACACTACTGAAAAAACATAATAGGACCCTACTTGCATATGTAACCACAGGAATTGTAAATAAGGAGCTAAATGCCTTCACTGAAGCTTTGCATCTCTCTGTAGAAGTGACGGGTTGGCTCGGTGAAGACGCTGAGCAGCTCTATGTCCATGACTGCGTGCCAAGGCCGACCCAACCCGAGAGAGACTTGCTCAATGAGATTGTGTACTGGATCCACATCCTGATCAGCCAGTTCCCCTTGGTCGAAATCAATGCTTTCTTCTGTGACTTCCAGAACTTTCAGGTCAGAGCCACGCAGACGAGCGATTGCTATAAGGTTATGAGCCCAAACTGTGTAACCTGGGGGGGGGGGGGG